>Ga0307515_10000075_pt1 | contig 228746 bp, 226 predicted proteins | sample 17_EM_MG_FD_194513 | JGI IMG/M metagenome (GOLD analysis project Ga0307515, IMG submission 194513) | Populus trichocarpa ectomycorrhiza microbial communities from riparian zone in the Pacific Northwest, United States - 17_EM | ecosystem: Host-associated > Plants > Roots > Unclassified... | reverse complement strand
TCTGTAAGTGGAGTGGTGATTAGTTGCGGACATTCATAAATGACGTATCGGTCGCCTTTATATGCAAAAGAGGATGGGCCATGTTTCGTGCCCCATCTTGAAATTCAGCATCAACAATTTTTGGTGTCACATCTTGGGTAATCTAGGTGGGCCGTGATCGCAGACTTCTATACACAAGGAGTTGGCAGCCTTTATTGGCAGATACGCAAGAGATATTCCCATGACAGCCTCCCGGGCAATAACAACTGATTCCTTTTACAATGCCTCAACTGAGTCATCGTGAGCATTGTAACCAATCAAAACAGTCAAAACATCATATATAGACATGAACGGCCACTTCGTGCTTTGATTACCGATGCTGACAGGCCAAAAATCGTTGAAGTTCCATTGACTCTCATTTTTAAAATGGGGCGGTGAGTATGTCACTGTCTCTTATGCCTATAGAGGCGTCCGATACGTTGAGTAGGTGTAGCATGTTATGGGGCTATTTAAGCCACGTGACTAATACAACATGTATAAGACTCAATACAGCCGCCTGTCAAGATCCCCAAATATCTCCTCGTCTTTCCCAAGACTGAACCTCGTGCTGTATGTGGGAACTTACCACTGTTCTTCATTGGTTCAGAGTCGCTCTCCGGAAAATTCTTCGAATGGTCTCAACCCTATGGCGATGTTCCTGTGTACATCGTACTGTATATCTCGAATAATTGCTAAGTATGAAACCATTTGAGAGGTGCAGGTTAAACCCTGCTTGTTGCAAATGATGACGAAATCTCCGAACATTCTGACAACCTCTCGATGTGCGTATTTTGATGGTGTCAACCTGTTCGAATACATTTCAAAATATTCATGTAGGTGAGATAGATCTGAAATGATTGCGGGTTTTTTATGATGGAAGTTTTAATAATATTTCAATGTGTTCTTCGCTGGTAATGTCTGACTGTGGATTGCTGCTAGAGCTTGATTCTTCTCATTGTCGGGGACAATATCAGTTCTTATATAGTTCAGCCTTCAGGTCAAGTTTGCCTTCGGGTCATCGCCATGTCACATAGTTTGTATGATAGCTTATCACTGAGATCAACTTAAGTGACTCATTGATAGTGCCACAAATTCCCTCACGGTTATCGTGTTCATGCATGAGTGGTTTCAAGGCGTTATGCTCCCACTATTGGTCATCTTCATGACATGATATCAAACACACTAATATGACAACTCATAACTTCAACTTGGACATCTTGCTTCCCATTTGTTCAGTAGTTGGAACAGATGACTACTTATAGTCTTATCAGTGCTTATCGCAATGTATGATAACTCCAGGTCATTAAATGCGTCGCCGTTTAATTTGGCTATTCGGCTTTGCGTTCCGAGATTCAATCGGCAAGCAAACCAATACTCTGCCACTGTAGATTATGTCACGTCAACCTAGTACTACTGACTGGTGTGACGTTGCAATGCATACTGACTCAACCCAATGAGCAGGTTTGCTTCTGGCCTCTTATCTTCAGCCAATGTCATTAATCCCTCAGCCACAGCATGCTTAGGTCTCGGCACTTCTGTAGACCGAGGAGAGTTGCAGGATGAATCCTTATTGGAGAGTGATTAGGCCCATAAATCCATACTTCGTCGCATATTGCTGATCATCTGCTGCACACGTAATTCTGTGAGGTTGCAACTTAACTGTGTGTATCCCGCTAGATAAGATACAGTATGTGTTGCCAATAATTATGCGCACTGCTGAAGATTGTTCACTTCCCAGTAATGGCAACATAATTGCATCATCAAATTTGAATTTGGTAGTGCGAGCTGACTCATCACTAATTGATTGACATGGAGCTCAGGTGTAATCACACTAAAGATCACCTGACTCACAAATAATGTGATGCTCTCACAGATAGGTGTTATGCAATTAAGTATCTGCTAACCAATCCACATTGTATCATTACCACTGCAAGGGGACAACCCCTAACATAACAACAACCAAATCACATTTCAATGACTTGACTTACAAGACCAAAAATCTTTGACGCACTGTTGACACACATTTTCAGGATGGGGCAGGGAGCGTGTCTCTCCTGTTTTTGATTATCAAGGTGGCCAATACATCCAAAAAAGACAATGACGTACCTAAGTCAATGTTTGGCAATTGACAGTGGGATATCTGAATGTGACCATAAATCAATCCCGACAAGCAGAACTGGAGATTGCAACCAACAGGTCTAGCCAAATCTGGCAAAACCCGTAAGTTGACATGTAGAGGTACAGGTTGGGCAGGCCAAGAGGCAGCAGGTCGAGTTTTCGGATGGCCCTGGGACCGAACCGCACCGTAATTGCGGCCAGAACCCAGACCGCCGGGAGTTTACCCGCACCCATTGTTAACACTACCTACAAAACCTTTAATTGGTTCTTGTCTTGCTGAACTATATAGTAGGTACTACATCTTTGTGCCCAATTGCTAAATCACAGGGGCTGGCCCATGGCACAGTGGTATCACTCCTAAAACTATAGGGGGGGTATATGGTTACAATACTGTCACTTCAATTCCCACTGCCAGCACCCTCATGTGAAGGGGATAAAGGATAGTGTCTGGAGACCTCCGCCATTTAACTAGCTTGAACGTTGGTGGAGGGGATGTGGGGCTCTGTCATACTCTAATTAGAGTGCATACAGTATGAATACAACAAACAAAACAAAAATTGCTAAATCATTGACTTCCCAGTCAATCACCTTGCCAGAAACCAAGGTATCCCTCTTGTTTGTTATGCTATTTCTGTCAGTCAATTTAGGTGAATTGTAACATTTTGTTCAAATATTTATTGATTAAATTGAACGTTATACCAGTAACTATACTGTTAGTATTTTGTGTTAGATTGTTTACTCTGGATCATTCATCCTGTATGGCTTCAGGGATTCTGCCATCTGTAGTCGAAAACCAATGTTGTGAGGGGAATTTTTCTGTTTGAATCGAGGTCACTCACAGTGGGTATAATCTGGTAATATCCACAATTATCTTACTATTCTTAACTACTACCAGGTGATTGGTTGCTCTGAAGAGTCATAACAGAATTACAAATGTATAAGCAACTGAATTTGCAATACTTGCAATAGCGATTGGCATGCAGATATGGTGGTGGAACTACCTTACACTGTAAATAAAGTAATATATATAGATATATGGTAACATAACCATATGATGATTTTTCGATTTTTTGTTCACTGGTACATTTCTAACTGTCTGGATGTTATGGCTCCTTTATCTGATTGCCAGAACCATGTATTCTCTTGTTAGTCAAGTACTCTGGATGAATCTTCTGTATTGAATTTCACAATCATATCTAGCTTGTTGAATTGGTTTTTTTGGAGGTATTTTTGCGATCTGTACAAATCTCTTATTAACATACCCAAACTTTATTCATGGTTATGGTGCAGATAGATGAGTAGTTGGAATGAGTCAATATTCACAATGGAGTATTTCTCTGCACAATATTGTAAGTGATACAATAACTCATCATCCCATCAACTTTGACATTTCACATACTGCTTATCCAATAGTTGAAACATCTGTTTGCTTGGAACCTGACCACACTGTATTGTGATTATGTCAATTCCCCACCATTGATTAGATTAATTAGTAATTGCTTTTATGTCGCAATTAGTAACCAGCTGAGCTTTGCTGATATAGATTATCACATTATTAGCCATACTGGCTGAAACTATTGGCTTGATTCTCTCCAGGTCTCTTATTATCAGCCAATGCTATTCATCCTTCAGTCACTGCAAATCTAAATCTGAACAGTTGGTAGACCAGCTGGAGACATGAAATGTTTCTACCTTTGGAGGAGAGTATGTATATGGCTTCCAGGTATTCAAATAATTCACAATATTTGCCACACAAATAACACTGCAAAATTGCAATTTAAATCTCTATGTTCTGGTAGTTTGTTATTATAGATGTCATTGAATATTATCTATACCACTCATATTTCTTTATTTTATCATTCTAGCTAAAGTGAGATAATTGCATCATCAAAATTGAATCAAGTAGTGCATTGCATAAGCTTAGCTAAGCAATCAATATCTGGGTCAAGTATGAATATACTGAAGGTAACTTGATTCGCTGACAATTGATATCATGAATAGGTATTATGCATTGAGTAACAAGTTCATATGGTTCGAATGTATATACATTGCCATCAACCAGTACCATTGCTGCTGCTATATGAGAAACCCTCTCAATTGTCAAACTCTAGTGCAGAAGTAGCTTTGTTCCAAGATTTCAAGAATTCAGGTCATTATAACCTCAAATCTGGACCATGTTTGATTTGTAAATTGGAAGGGCATTTTGATGCCTATCATTCTGATTCAAATTCTGATTCTCAATTTTATAGTCAATTTCATTGAAAACTATGCACCACACCTATTGATGTTTCCTTGCTGTAGGCATTTCTTCTTGCAATTGAGTTGCATATAAATATCTCTTGCACTGTGTCAGCAAAATTTGAATCAACTAGAGGCTTCTCTACATGCACCAATATTCAAGCACTGTCAATTGTCATCTATAGTCAATTGATTGAAATCTTCATGTCAGCTTATAGAGGTATATATGGCTGGCTACCAGCGACGGATCTATACCTCCCATTACTGCCTGTCTTTCATACCAGTGATATACACAGAATGCTTGAATCTGCTGGAGTGGTCACTGGTAGTCGAGAGCCTCTGTGAAAGTCAACTTCAAAGCCTGCTTGATAGTCTGCTTGGATACCTTCTTAATAGCCTGCATGAATGCATGCTTGAGAGAGCTACTTTTGAGAGCTGCACTTGAGAGAGCTGGATTTCAAACAGAGCAGAAAATTCCACGGTACGGTTTTGGCTAAAGGAAGACTCTGCGTTTGTGGATGCTTTGATGCTAATATTGATGTAACTAACCCAGTTGTGCAAGTTTGCATCTGATACTATCGTCAGCATCCCCAACACCATCCGAACTATCATCATTACCATCTTCATCATCACCGTCATCTTCATTACAATGGCCATCATCACCGTTGCCCTCATCACCATTGCCATCATTACCATCACTATCATCACCATCAATATCATCACTATCACCATCGTCACCATAGGCATCATCGCAATTGCCATCATCACCATTGCCATCATCACCGTTGCCATCATCACCTTTGCCATCATCATCGCCGTTGCCATCATCACCATTGCCATCATCGTCACTGTTGCCATCATCATCACCATTGCCATCATCATCACCATTGCCATCATCACCATTGCCATCATCATCACCATTGCCATCATCATCACCATTGCCATCATCACCACATCAGCAAAATGTAAAGATAACACTGGGAGTGTTAGAGAGTTGTCGGACCAGAATCCCAGGGTGGTCAAATCCCAAAGTTGTCTGGACAGATACATTGGCAATAAGCGGCACCTGGAAGTGCTGGGGACAACACTGCGAGAACCTGTATATCTACTGACGACCAGAGGAGTACCTGGCAGAGCTGGTGTTAACCTTGTGAGCACTGATGACTATTGTGGGCGTGCTAGCATCGACCCTGGGAGCACATCAACTCACTGTAGAGCAGTCCAGGAGAAACACCATCTCTGGTAACACTGCTAGTGCGTAGTGTTAGCAACGGGTCCGAATTCCTGGTTCGGTTCCTGGTCCAGTTCCAACCCTGAACTGGACCGTTGCGACGGGTTTTACCACACGAAAACCCGCACCATTGGGATTGGGCCAGTTTTACCACCAATAACCCAGCATTTCAACCTCACATCTTTCACTCCAATTAAATATCTTAGTTCTGATCGTATCGTGACATGATCAATACATAGATTGTGTATTGATAACCGCTCTTTCGCCTCCCAGTTCCAGAATTGCGATGCGACCAATAGTCATTGTGTCGCTATCGAAAACCCCCAAATTTCGCATCAAATTTCGCGTTATTTCACAGTCACTCAACGAATATTGGTCGCATCGCAATTCTGAATACGGGAGGTGAAAGAGCTGCTTGAACTGCACAATCTACGTACTGATCATGACATGATTCGATCAGAACACAAAAACTTAATTGTAGCCAAAGAATGGCCAAAGTTGTAGGAACCGGAATATGGAACCGCGGGCCGGTTCCAACCCGGCCAAGAACCTGCGGATTTATGTCCAGTCCAGGTGACAACCCTGCCAAGACAAACCGGGTTGGGTTTTTGTCCAGGTCTGGAACCCAACCCAACCCAACCACTGGCCAAACACCCGACTGCTGGCGGGTTACCCGGACCTGTTCCTAACACTGCTAGTGGGTCTTGAAATCAAAGCTACTACATATCGTTCAACAATTTTTAAAACTCATGTCCTCAGATTGTATTTTCATCTATGAATCTATGTATCGATATAGCTACCCATCTACACATGATATATCTGGACTATGTGCAGATGGTTCTTAGGATCAATTCCAGGTGCACATGAAGATAATGATCGAGTGAACACAGAGAGACACTTCGAGGCCATTATGATGTCAACTTACAGATGTACTTGGAGGCAGTGATTGAGCAAGTTAAGAGATACATGGGGAGGCCATAATCGATTGAACTCAGGGAGGGACATTGAGGCCGTAATAGATCGAGTTTGGATATGCAGATGGAGGCTGCGATTGAGCAACTTTGGAGATGCAGTTGGAAGCCACGATTGAGCAAGATTGAAGGGAGAGTTGGAGGCGGTCAATGAGAGGTGCACCGGGTGCTGAGACTCTATTCATGAGTTAGTTTAGTCACAACCTTAGTAGTGTGATGAGGTGACTTTACCTTTGAGCTCTCTTGAAGAGCTCGCTGGTGACGGTCAATCATGTGGGGAGGCATGCTCGAAGCTGAAGCTGCATTCAGCGGTCAACTCGTAATGGTGACAATGAACGGACGATGGACAATCTTGGGTGTATGCTGTACTCAGTGTGAACTCTCGATCATGGCATGCAGAGATGAACTGGGATGACGAAACTTTGTATTCCACGATAATGACAGACTTGTGGAGAAGAATGAGACATGACAGATCAAGATGGCAACAATATGGACAACACAAGCGGATATGAGAAGTCAGGGGTACAACTCACCAGGTGGGATTTTGAAGACCTTCTGTAGCTGTTTGTACAAGCCGGAGTGGTAGTGGTACCTGTTGTTGAGGGAATGGTAAATTGACTTGCACACGAAATTCTCATAACTCCCATTTTCTCATCATGATTTCCCCCAACTCCTGTCATTTTGTTCTTCCTGTACCATCACCAAAGTACACGAAGTTACATTATCCCTCTCTATCTCTCCATGCAATGATTCAGAGTCAACAGCAAGTATTGCATACACCGAGTGCAGCACACCCTGAGTACCACATCTGCCAAGTACTGCATTTACCAAGTGCCGCTTACACCAAGTACCACATACACCAAGTACTGCATACACCCTGTACCGCATGCACCCAGTACCACATACACCCAGTACCCCATACACCCAGTACCCCATACACCCAGTACCCCATACACCGAGTCCCTCATACACCCTGTACCGCATTCACCCAGTACAGCCTACACCAAGTACACCAGACCCCAAGTACACCAGACCCCAAGTACACCATACACCAAGTACGCCGTACATCGAGTAAAGCATACACCAAGTAGAGCTTACACCAAGTACAGCACACACCGAGTACAGCATACACTGAGTACAGCACACACCGAATACAACATACACCTAGTACAGCCTATGCTGAGTATGGTGTAAGCCGAGTAGGACTGTCACCGAACACACCACAAACGAAGGACTGCATACATCGAGTGATGAATCGTCCCATGATTGACTTTCTGACGGTTCCAGCCAGTCTCTGATCTCTCATCTCTCATCTCTCGGTGGACCTTATTGTACTCAACTCTTCACATTCCCATGATTACAAGTTAACCAATGAATAGAGTCTTAGCTGCTGTCACACCTCCCTCCTGATCTATCACCTCCCTCCTGATCACCTCCAAGGACCCCTGCAATCTCGATCAATCATGACCTCCAATTACATCTCCAGCATTGCATGGTCATGGCCTCCAGGGTTGTACAATGATGGCCACGAAGTACATCTCCGGAATTCCAGAGTGATTGTCTCCAGGTTTGCATGATCGTGGCCTCCATGTGCATCTCTAAACTCGCTTGATGACGGCCTGCAGGCTTGCATCATCATGACCTCCAAGGTCTTCTGGAAACTCGCCCGAACATAACCTCCAACTTTGCGATATCATAGCCTTCAATTGAATCTCAAACTTATTCGATTATGGCCACCGGGCGTATCTCTGAGTAAGTACATCTTGGAGTAGAAATGCATATCCACACTTGCACGAACAGGGCCTCCAAGTGCTGCTCTGAGTATCACTCGATTTCACCATCCTAATGTGTATCCACACTCCCTTGATCACACCCTCCCAGTGGATCTCTGAGTTCACTCGATCTCCGCCTTGAAGTGCATCTCTTAGTTCAACTCGATATTAACCTCCAAGATCATCTGCGTACTCCCTCAATCACTGCCTTCAAATAGATTTCCAACATCACATGACCACAGCCTCACAGTGTATCTGGAAGTTTGCTCAATTGGCGTCGCCAGGTGCTTCTCCTATTATGCTCGAGTACCATCTGCAGCCAAATTGACCATATGTATAAACATAGAGATACATAGAAAGATAATACATGCCATATTATGATATAGCAAATCTTGTGACTTTAACAGAGACAAATCTGATACATGAAATGCCTTGTGGTTATGGAACCCTAAGAACCACTGCTGTGAGAATATGGCACTCAGTCTCCCTTGGAGCTGCACAGAGATCTCAGCTGCTCTCAAAGTCTCCCACAGTCATGGGCAGGTGTTGCAGCTGCTCCATAATTAGCCTATCCTATAAGTCATATATCGTACTATCCTGAATACACATCCATAACTGTAGGTGCTTTCAGGAGCACCTGAGAATGCTCTTGGAGAGTCTGGGAGCACTATACTTCACTGCAGGGGGGCCTGGAAGCATATGCAATTACATGGGAGCACTGGAAATGTTGACCAGAGTGCCTGCGAGGTCTGGGTGTGGCTTTCAGACCAATTTACAACTTGCTGATGCATTGCCATCATCACCATTGCCATCATCACCATTGCCATCATCACCATTGATATTATCACCATCACCATCTTTGCCATGAGCGCTGGAGCGGATGCTCAAGCATATACCCACTACGTGTGGGGAGGGAGTGGTAGATTCCCCTGTAAAATCGGAGTCAGAGATCTGCTCACCCGAAGATGTAATTGTCTACCTGCCAAGCAGAATGTAAGGATACAATTGGAAATCCTCTGACTATGGATCATAGTGAGATCTCGTGCTGGTGGGTATCCACAAAATGACATGTACAACATGATATCGACCAACATCATCATTTCGGCCACCATATGCCCCCTGCTACCATCTTTCTGGTTCCTGGTGCGTGCAACTCGGCAATTCTCTGGATTGGGCAGCTGGATGCATACATCATTGTATATAGTCAGCTCAGACTGGGTAAGTCTTGACTCTTGAGAGTGTACCTGTAAGTAACCATGCTTCTGAGTGTGTGTGGGGGTGTCTTGCGGGCTGAGTTCCAAGTGTACAGTTACGGAGGCAAGAAGTGTGCCATTGAGTGCAATTAGGTGCATCCTTGATATGATGCTCAGAACTGAACTTGAAAATACTCAGAGGTGTATTTGGGGACTTGCTTGGAATGTACATGGGAGTATCTTAGTTGAGGGCTTGTCCTGTGAGTGTATAGTAAGCAGATTGGAAGTATGTCATGCAATGCAATTGCAAGTGTAGTTGAAAACATGTTCAGGAGTGTGCTTGAGAGTGACTTGAGATCTTACTTGGCAGTATATAGTCAATGAGGCTGGGGGTGAGCCAACGAGTGCAATTGGGGGCATCCTTGCGAGAACGCCCAGGAGTGTACTTGGCAACATACTTGGAGTTGTACTTGGGAGAGTACACAGAGTATTCTTCAAAGCATCTTTGGTGCTTAATACAGTCTAAATGTTACTCAGGCTGGGAGTGAACTATCAAGTACAATGAACAGTGTTCTTCACAGCATACTTGGGAGCATGCAATAAAGTCCATTTGGCAGTTTGGATTCTTGTTGAATGCAGCATAATGTATAGTATCAAGCACAATATAATTGCATGTGTATCATAGTAATATAGCCAACATACTGGTCAATTGAATCTCAGTGTGCTATGTGTCAAATAATGTGTGAAGTACCATTCTAAAAGCAGCATTTCAATAAGTTAGGTATCACATAAGGTCATCTTTTTCAATGTGCACTATTTGCACTATTCATTCTTAATCATTATCTTGGGTTGTACAGAGATTGATCTGGCAGAAGGACATATAGTTCTTGTTATTGGTATATCAATACAATGTTAGATATTTCACAGCCACACATTGGAACAATTCAAGATATGTGGAATATTCTCAATTCTAGTCTGTCAGTTAGAACTCACATTTACATTGCTACTATTTTCTGGTGTACCTTCCTCCTCCCCTTCTCTTCCTTTTTAGTCAAATCTCTTCAAAGAATTTTTACCATGATTTCCATCATGTAATATCTTCCCTTAACAAATCTTCTACAGATTATCATAGCCAGTCTAATTACATACTCCATACTATCTTTCCCTCTAACTACCAGTATATCTTCTGAAATGTTTCCAAATCGAATCTCAGTTTCAACTGGAAGTAGTGTTAGCAACGGGTCCGGGTAACCCGCCAGCGGTCTGGGTTTTGACCAGCGGTTCTGTTCTGTTCGGTTCTGTTCCGGTCCTGGCCGAACACCCGACCCAGGTTGTCTTGGCGGGGTTTCCACCCGGACCGGACATAAACCCGCAGTTTTTTCGCTGGGTTGTACACACAGCAGAGCCTCATTTTCGCGTAATCAGAACTTTGGCTCCAATTAAGTATTTGAGTCCTGATCGTATCACAATCTGATATATACGTAAACGATGCAGTTTTGCATGCTCATCCACTTCCTATTCTCCACTTTGCAATCCTATCAATATTGCTTGAGTTGCTGTGAATTAACGCCGAAAATTGGACATGTTTCGCAGTGATGCAATGAATATTGATTGGATTGCAGAGTGGAGAATAGGAGGAGAAAGAGCATGCAAACCTGCATCATCCACATATATATCATATTGTGATATGATCAGAACTCATATACTTAATTGGAGCCAAAGTGCCAAGTTGGCAAAATTTTGGAACCGGCCAAAAAACCAGAGGTTCAGTGCGGTTCGGTTTTCTGATTGGGTGAAACCCATTTCAACAGTTCCAGTTCGGTTCCAACCCAGACCCGGAACCGAACCGCGGATTTGGAACCGTTGCTAACACTAACTGGAAGACATTTGAGAGCAAATAGTTGCATCATATCTGGTCAAATAAATACTCATTTATTAGTTATCTAGGTGGGTATGGCTCTATATACTCTTTATCAAATATTTCATACTCCAAGGTGCACTTGTACATCATGTACCAAATGTATGTCTCTTGTGGGATGCTGTTTTTTGAATAGACTCAATAAGTTCCTCCATGAACCTTGTAGCTTTAAATTTGACTTGGAGTTGTTTGTGGTTAATATATTCATCATTATCATCATTCAGCTTCTTGTAAATTACAACTGAGGATACTTTATTTTTAAAATGACCAGTGGTTACATGCTTATACTTGAATCAGGGTGTTCTCCCACATTGGCCACTTGCCGCTTATTGCCATTTCTTCACTCCTTCCTCACCTTCCAAATCTCTATTGTACTTCTTTTGCTTATATTTTTACCCTCCATAGCTGTATCAGCTGTATCTTATTAAAATCAACCAAATGCAGCCAGTTCTTAAAAGTCGCCAAAAGTCTGGCACCGCTTTCACCCAGTGCAGGGGGTTGACAAATAGCATTTTCAATCTTTTTGGTTTCTGGATCATGCTACAATGTATATTATTGCTTCACCCCAGCTATCTTTTCACTCTTTCACTTGCTGAATGTACTGATGTTGAGCTGACTATAGTTTTGGCAAATTGCTATTGGGAGTATTCAATCTGCTTTCGAGTGATAAGAGTTTTGCCATTGGTAAAAACAAACCCTAGCATATTTGCACTCTGATTACCAGTTTGGATTCATTATAGGATTGCATTGGTAATGGGTACAAGTCTGTACTACATACTATTGCTGCTTGTGACAGTGCTGTTGGTTGCAGAAATCTTTGTATTGGAAGGCTTAGAGGGATCTTTCAGATATAACAAAAGGAGGTCCAGGTGCCATACTGATTAAAGATACCAAGCAAATGACTAAATTGTATCACATTGGTGCTGAAGACACAGATGGTGCCTCCAGTGATAATGAGACTTGTTCTGGAAACTATGGTGGAGGGAGAATTCAAGATTGACAATAACTGGCTTGGGGATGCAAATCTTTGCTATTGAGCTCAATAATTGGGGAATACCTGACTCAAGTTAGTACTTGGTGGAGGACTTTGATTCTAACATTTAAACAGTAGTGGTACAACTGGGTAGCAAGTGAGAATACTTCATATATTGATGGGCAACCATACAACAGTGGTATACGATGTTGATCGGTGGCTTGTACATATCATATATCTTTGTGAGGTCAATTTACAACATTATTATCCAATTATTCCACCTTGTTATCCGGATATAGTTGTATGCTAAATATGCAACCAGTTGGTGTCATAGAGGTTGTCTTTGTTAGGGAATTATTTTTCAACATAGTTTGGGAAGAAAGTTGTTAGTCAGTGTAATTGCATTTTGGCTATGTTATAATTGGAGAATTTTCAGCATTTTGGGAGTAAAGGTATCTATTGCTAGATTGGAGAGTACTTGTTACTTTTTTATAATTATAAAGAGTGGTATTTTGCTATGTATTTGATCTATACAATTCAGCTGAGGAAAAGAAACCTAACTTACAATCAACTATGGTTTGTTGTATACTGGAATGAGTAAACCACAATGTTGGATGATTGCATATGATTATACAATATAGAACAATATAGTGGTAATAGAAGTTATATAATATAATCTGGACAGGATACCAACAAGAACTATATCAACTTCAAAGGTAACCAGGACTAGAAATTGAATGTATACATGGTATGTATCTGATCTGGCAACAGTAGTGATAAGGATACCTGTCAGTGGAGAAACGAAGATATTTGCTCTATTCACCTGTGTATGTAAACTCAGTTATCTTCTTATAATTCACATACTACTGAATAATCAATACTGTGAAATACAATATATCAACTATTCAGTTCAATTAGAATTTAGCAGACATAAATCTAGATAGCAATCATGGTTAATCAATATGTTGTGACCTGCTATCTCTTTGCTGGTAGCAGGTCCACAAAAGGGCCCACTTTCACTGGTACTACGCCTTGTCACTTATAACTATACTGTCATCCACATAAACCCCCCTCTAGAATGCTATCCATTGAAACATAACTAGTAGAAGCTTCTATTCGTGAACTCTTGTACCAGTGTGACAGGTTCTGTGGTGCTGAGTTGCATATAAATAGCAGTACTTTAGAGATTGTGATAAGACCATCCACCAGCCCAGCAGCAACCACCATCCTACTGCCCATGTAACACAAAACAACAGCCATGACAAGACAAGCCCTCAAACCTCGGAATCATAATGTCGACTATCTACCCCATCACTCATAATCTTATTTCTACTATCCTGAGCAAAATATTTGAAAAAGCAACCAACAAAGCATCGCATTATGGACAATTACTCTAGTCCAAAGTGCACTTACTCCAGGGTGCCACAAACATCTGCATTGGTTTGGTACCGACCTGTAATTTAATCTGATATGTATTGACCAACTACTCAAGCTCCACTGGCAATGCTCAACCAGCATGATAATTGTAGCTCCTTATATAAAGCATATATCGAGTGAGCAAGATAAATCACTGCTGATTGCTCAGCCACACAGCAGAACAAAATACTCAAATAACCAATTCAAAATTTGACTGATCTTCCCGTGCTTCCCACATTCAACCCTTTCCAACCAATTGTCCCTCCTCACAAACCATGGAACTGATTGCCCATCTTATTCTCTTTGCTGGATAATATTACTCCAATTCAGATCTTCAATCTTTCTTACCAATTCCCTCATGGGACAGATTGTAGCCAACACGGATTCCTGTGCCTACAATCCACCCTTTAAGTGGTGAGGATTCACTGGTGCTGAGAATGAGAAACTATCCAGGCAACAAGAGTACAAATGCAAGTGGAGCAACATCCACATCTCTTCTTTGCAAATGCAAGAAACAGCTTAATATACTAGTCATTGTCGATACATACAACCAGCAAAAGGTGGTTCTAGTTGAGGCTGACCAGGATCAAATCCATTTTAATGCACAATGCTTATCCAGATGCAATTGGTATCCACTTTTATACTGAATTCTGGAGACAGCCCTCATCAATTGCCTCAGAATCAATTGAGCTCTTTCACCAACCAATGAGAACACTGTGGAGCACTGTGACTTTCATCAGCAAAAACTAAATTTCCTTCATTAAATTTATTTGGTGTACTGTACACACAAACTCAAAAAAATGAAATTGAGGTTTCCCTGAAATATGGCATTGCATCAACATTCCAGAGTTGTTTTGGAGTTGTTGCAATGCTGTTTTCAAGTGTCACAACCAGTGTACCTACATTTGTGAATGTGACAACGAGCACTTGATGAACTGTTCACACCTACTTTGGCAATATCACCTATCATCTGTTGACACACTCCTACTTTGCCAGATTGAAATTTTGCTCACAATGATGGAAGTACTTACTCTGTACGTGTAATGAAGCAAGTAGTTCTTGTTTTTAAACACCCTCACAGCTTAATTTGACCAATGATAGTTACCATGCAGAAGTGGTTCACCACATTCAAGTAGTTGATATACAATGGTTCAGTACCTAGCAGTTGGTCAACTGCGGCGGCAGGGTTATGCATCATTGCGATGATCATTTCACATGTTCATGATCAGATTTCGGTAAACCACCAGTTCTGTTACATTTACTATGATTATGATATATCCAAGAAACCTAGACTAAGATAGAACACCAAAGAAATCCTACATGCGATCACTGACACCATTCCCAGCTTCCAATCGACATCGCACTCTCTCCAATCTTACATTCATTGACTAATTCTGTATTTCCAACAGTGGTGATGTTGGTGATGTTGTTGCTGTTGCTGTTGCTCTTGCTGCAGGGACGGGCTGCCTGCTGCTGGCAATGGCAGACCTGCCCATTGGCAGACCAGCTGAGAATTGCATGCTAGCTTCAGTAGCAGCAATAAAGCTGCTGAGATGATTAAAGGAATTGTCAGGCTGCTCTATCAGCTCTTCTGGAACGTAATCAACGAAGACCTCATCAAAGCTGCCCAGATTGTTGTAAGGTTGTGCGATCACTCGGTCGGTACCAGTTGAGTGGATCCCTCAGTGAATCATGCTGTGGATATTGTCTATCACTTTGGCTTCGACATCAGGCAAGCAAGCACGAACATTTGCATCGGGACGACGAAATACATCTGCGGATGCGTTATTAACTGCATGATTGATGTTGCCCATATTGCACTTACGTTGTGCTCGACCTCCTGGACCAAACTGTGGCGAGACCCTGATCTCGCCTGTTTTGCAGCCCAACAGACAATGGTGGATGGCCATCATGGTGAGGGAAATGAATGTCGGGTTGATTGTATCCATCAATGATCTGCCTTTCATTCCCATTTGTGATATGCCATCGATGTATGTCTGGTGAATAACCTCCACAAATTCAGTCACTGCAAATCGAAACATGCACTGTGATATTGCTCGTCAGGACAACGATTAAACAAGAACGGAACTTTGAACTTACCTCACAAACATATGTGGGGCATGTAATCCTGTCCTTGGCCAAAAGTCAGGCTCGCATATTCAGGATCTGTGTAAGTGACTTTGTTCAAAACCCGTGAATAGAGTTGATTGACGACGTCCATCGGTATACCATTGCTGCATGGCAGTAAGTTGTCTCGCGAGAGCCTCATGCACAATGTCAGCAGTGAAAACAATCTTCAAGATGCTGCATATCCCATTGAAATGTAGGCACATGGAGGGTCTCAGTTTCTCTGGGCTAAATCAATCCTGGTGATTTGTCATACCACCAACTATGAATCTGAGCAATCTTCACCGCATTCTTGGCAAAGGGATTCACAAACATCGCATGATTGAGAGCTATAGTATTCACACGTGCCGTGACCATCGCTGGAATGCCCGAAAACGTAGTCTGGGGTTGTATTCTACGCTGACAATGAGACCTGTCATGTCGTCAGCAAAGGGCACATATCACCAGATGATTCCAGCTTTCCATGCAACCAATTGTTCGCTGGATTCGTTCGAATCCTTCCTGCAGTTAGTATATCAATTTGTGGGCGAATTAAATCATTTAGACAGTCAATCAGGTACCTTCTAGGATGCCAGCAGTGCAGGCTCACTTTCATCCTCCGCCTCCGAGGCGAAATGGAACTCCCAACGCTTAGGTTGCAGCTATCGTGCTGACATAGGAGTTAATTGGGTTGACGGACCTCATTTTCTAAGTGTTGACGTGACGGAATCATTGGATCACCGGTTGCGCACCGATTTCCTGGATGGTGGCAAAAGAGGCTCATCATCGGATTCTGAATATTCATCTTGACGATTATTGAAATTACCAGGTGTTGTGCTGTTGTCATCATCAAGATCCTTGCTGTGGATAAATTGTCTGCTGTCTTCTGGTGCCTGAAGGAAGAGGAGGAGGAGGAGAAGTGAGGCCCCTTCACGACATGATTTAAACAGGCGGTACGTCATATGCAAGAAACACTCAGAGGAGTGACTAAACAAAATGTGAAAGAATGTATAGTAAATGAGTTAAAGTGTTGTGTAAAGAAAAAAAAGGTTTGAAATGATTGAAAAAATCATCATGATGCATCTTTTTATCCTGTCGATGATTCTACGATCTTGGCTTTTCCTGCCACCCACGCTTCAAACTTCTTGGATGGACAGGAACTCGGAACTAGGAATGGAAGGAGACAAGCCGGCCCCAGGATTGTGAATTGGCTTCCATTGGAGAAAATCATTGTCACAACGAGCTAAAAAGCTTTCATGTTTCACCAATCATTCAGGCTACCTTCTTCTGGACAGAAATACAGAACAACCAATTACATGATAGCTATATGCGGAGTCCTATCACTACAACTATGCCTTTCCCAAAAGGAAGCGTCTCAACGATTCATCCGAACATTGGGAACTCTTAACACAGTCCTACATGCATGAATATGATCTATGTAATATTAAAATAAACAACACACCAAAAAGAGACCCAAATCCTCTCTGAAAAATTCCAAATTTTCACCCTTCCATCCCCAATTCAAAGTGCCAGAAAAGTACCCACCCACAACGCCAATCCTTGAACAACCATCCAGCCAGTGCATTTGATCCTCACCATGACTGATGAGCAGCTGGGAAGCTGATTGTACACTTTCTATTGGCCAAAGAGCCCTCAGCGGACAGATTCACAATGTGACGGTGCTTGGGTAGCCAAGCCACATCATCATCAGCAACCACACTTTGCTCGTAATCAGCTAAAAGACCGAGAGCACGGTGTCGGATGACATCAAGGTATTGCTGCTGTCTGATAATGCTCTGTTGAAGTTTCCGTTCTAAGTTTTTGAAGCCTGTTATCGTAGTTGGGAAGCTGCTTGGCTTGGTGCGCCATGTCTCTGCAGTGCCATCCAATTCCTCCCCAATATCGTCGATCATATTCTCGGCTGGAGGTAGAAGGACATCATACAAAGGAACCTAGCTGCGGCCACTACGCATAGGCATCTGGGCACCAGATGTGCGGTCAACTTGATGAATACAATCAATGACGAAAGATGTGTTGGGGTGTTTAATTTCGTACACGACTTTACCCCTCCGGCAAAGGTGTTCTTATCGAAGATTAGTGTCTCATTACGAGTGTGTGCACCACCATCTCCGTGAGGCTCCTCCAGGCAGCCCCAAAGGTCCCGGATCATCCGCCCTGTTTCTGGCTGACCACCAAACGCAGCATTCGCGAGAGACAAAATGGTCGTATCAACGATTGATCTAACTATCGGAAGTAGTGATTCATCATCCCCAGGCCAGTGCCATCAGCATTGCGGACTATTGTTTGCACACACTCTCTTCCCAGCTATGTCAGGATCCACATAGGTGATTGTAACCCTTAATGGCTCCACAAGGAAATTGGTCAAGGGGTCGCTATGGACAATTATTGGCGAAGATCTGTCACCGAAGGATTCATCCTTGGCATCTTCTCTATTTACATGTCATCAGGAACAGAAAAAAATGCATCAGGGCGACGAAATACATACCAATGTGGACCAATTTGCTCTTCCCAAGTCAGGGGTTCATCTGTCCTATTCTTCTTCAGTAAACCTCAACCTCTGTGAACCTGTCCAGTGCTACCTTGAGTTTCTGACCACCAAGGATAGTCTTGTCTGCCATGTACCGTTTTGGAAGCGGCCATTTAGACGCCAGATCACTGAGTCGAGTAACACAAGAATCAATCAGGAGATCCCATTACTCAGGGCCGTCACCTATCCTGTTGCTGATGCTGATTAACTGGGCAATCTCCCAGACACGCTCCCTCACTTTATTACCTTTCTTTTGCATTGTCAAGCCATCCTTCTGCTGCCGAATCCCGATTATTTTGGCTGCCTGCTGGCTGACTCCAACTCCAGCATGCTCTGCCCATATGCAGACTTGTAGAGTCGCGATCTGGATTGTATTATGAACTGTGACAACTGATTTCAGCATCCAGAAGGCGTTACATCTCATTTTATCTTCTTAACGGTGGTCAATGATTGAGTGGTAGATATCAAATGCTCCTTACTCCAAACAAGCATCAGAAGTGTCGAATATATCGTCAAGGGTGATGCGATGCCGTAGCAGAGGTGATGAGGGTGTGTTGAAGGTTATGGATATTGTAAGTAAGATGCGCTGGCAAGGCAAATGGATATGTGGGCTTGGAGGGGTTATCTTGATCCGGCGACATCATCTTGGCTACTATTCAGCTAGGACACAATGTGCTTAGCATCATCTAAGCGCCATGATTCATCGACTATACGCTTAAATTCATCACAAAGACAACTACAAGTGTGCTCTGCAGTCGTATCTCACTTGTTTGTTCTGGCTCCAGTTCTTGTACCCCTCGATGATGTCGCTGGGTTGGTATCTAAGGAGAACGCACGGTTCATGTAAGGTACAAACTTAACCAAAAGTGACAACCGTAAATCAGGCGATGAGTGTTATAGTGACTTCTGATGGTGCGAAACAATCGCTGTGATGATCTGGATGCAGATGCGGTATGCTTTTCGAGATCCAAGTGATGTTGAAAATGAGAGAGTGATTGAACACTTCGCAAACTTATAAGGGAGGATGAGCGAAATCCTACACGACTTTTAGCACCCCGTTTTGGACACAATACATCATGGTGCAGCTTTGACTGAGGAGCAGCCGGCTTCCGCTGGTATCAGCAAGTACCAAACCGTCAGGACACTTTGTAATGTTGTGGCAAGATTTCATTTTGCAAACAAAACAGGGTTATTCCTCAATGGTGTCTGTCTGTACTGCTCGAAGACTTACTCCTACATTGGTGCTTACATCTCTCACCTCCATCCCGACCACAAAGAATTGATAGTATACTGAACTATCAAACAACTGCCAAATGATGGTTTTGTGATCAAGCACGATAGTATTCTACTTCCATTCATTCATGAACAGCATCATGGCACTTATCTTCACCCATCTAACAATGATTCCTGCGATACAGAAGCAGACAGCAAAAATGCATCTATTGATCCTGGGCAACCTCCTGTTCAGACACGTATTCATGGGACTCCATAATTCGACAACCGTCTACCCAGAAGGCAGATCAGCAACGAGTATGTCAATCTATACAGGATGAAATAGATCTAGGTTCACCATTGCCTTGCGAGGAGGAGTATCGATTAGGGCGCTGGTGCGTCAGGCCCAACTTGAGCAGAGCTGCTATGAACGAGCATTTCAGGAACCCTACGATGGCAACCATCAGCATCTTCACTTCATCCCACACTGTACTAAAAAGGTTGCAGAAAATGTCCTGGGTGATGGGCATTGACTCATGGAAATCGGGTAGAGAGTGTTACAATACTTCGGCCGATCCAAACAACCTTGGCGATGATGAATACACATCTTTCTTTTACCCCAATCCTGCTGAATGCATAGAGTTGCTCATGCCACAGCTCACATTGAGGGAAGATATGTCGTATGCTCCAACATAAGAATTCTATGATGCTGAGGAACGTATCTACTCACAGGTGAAATCAAGCGACTGGTGGTGGAATAAACACATATGTTAGTTGAATTTCATCACACCTACGATGATTTTGACTGCATCCATAGCTAATGTGGCCAGTTGGTGCTATGATTGTCCCTTCATTAGGTAGTTCAGACTAGACACATCTTACTAACTATTCAGGCCACAGGAAGGAATGGCCAGTAGATTTGAGTCTTGGAAACATCAACTTGACGATTAGATGAATGCCTTCGAATCTCGCAGCAATCCTGCTTATCAATATCCCAGTCCCTCCCTAATATCACTTGAAAGGACGTGGAAAAACAACCGCTGTGAATGAACAGAGAATCCCCAATTGAGAGGATTTAAGCAACGTCTTCGAGAGTATTTTTCGTCCTCTTGACACGCTTTTCAACACTATAAAGCTGATGTTTTGTATGGATGCTCAAATGCGGCAATGTGATTCTGTCATCGGTGCACGGACAGCTGACTGCTTCGAAATCATTACCACACCCTCGATCAGGCAGACCCAATGCCCAGTGTGTGACTCACCGAAATTGTCGTTTGGAGATGGGATTTGGTTGTCATCGCAATTGACCGACTATCAGCTATATATCCACAGGATGATTGTCGCCACTCAGGGAGATGAGATGGAGAGACAGGAAGCAAAACAATATCTGGAAGATTGAGCGGGTAGAACCTCAGAAGGCGTCTACTGGAATTTGAAATGCATCTCCCCAACGACTATGATTGTACTAAATATTCTTCATACCGTCTATCTTGGTATACATAATGATTCGATTGACTGGGTAACAGTTAGGGGTCCTCCCTGAATAAAGGTATTGGTACTGGTCTACTTCGAGATCAACATAATCGGGTCATAATACAGTATAGTACATCATAATTCAGATCTCAGAATGTGGTAGTAACCTGCAGTATATATGATCCTTTGCAGGTGATTTGATGACTCGTGTCGATGTGATAGCGAGCCTCACTGCAAGGGGATTCATTGAAAGTTCGCATACTACAGTCCAACTGATTTGATGATGCAATAACCTTGGCCAGTCGTAAGCATTCAAGGCGGAAAGAGATGCCAGTTATTTCTTACGACACTTATTGAACTAAGCTAAGTGGGACTGGACATGCCGATTGCAGGAATGCGATTGACGTGTCAGGCAGACAATAGCCAATATTCAAACATGTGGGACTTGAAGCCAATCCCTTGTTGAGCGGAACAACTTGGGTATTTACCGGCTAAAGAGAACAGTCTCGGCCTAAGCATGGTGTGTCTGATTGATGAAGACGTTGGGCAAAGTCAATAAGACCCTGTCATCCTCCGGCACCCTGGCTCGGAACAATTGAGTATGGTTAATTACAATCAGTCCATGATACTGATGTAATACGTTAAGTCAAATGTTGATGGAGCAATGGTGGGTCGCCACATAAGTCTCTGAAGCAGAAAAGCCAAATAGCCAATATGGTGAAGGTTGTGTCTTGATTTATCAAGCAATCTGTCTAAAACCCTCCAAAGAACCACGTCAGGCAATGGAGAGGTTTTGACTATCCGAAATATCCAAGTTGCGAGATATCAAAGTTGAAGTTACTGTTTGATTAAATCGTATTGCAGAGGATGGCCCATATGGGAGCATAACGCTTTACAACCAACCGTGCAATTACACGATGACTTTTGGGACATGTGGTCCTCTATCCAAGAGCCTGGCTCGTGATAAAAGAGTACTGTAGGATATGACAAATGAGATCATAGCTAAGGTTCAGACATAAACTTCCGTAGTACAAGAAAGGCTATAATAGAATGACAATGCTGCGGCATGGGAAGGGTAGCCCCAAAACCATGAACGATACCTACCTGCGAAGACGAAGCTGAAATATTATGGTTGTTTTCAGTTCTTATTCTTATTAGTACCTGTATCGAGTATATTAGCATGATCAATTTGGATTATAGACTGTTCCCCCGCCCCATGCTTCAGCATAAGTTCAATAACAACCATGACGTCATATGGTGTGCGTTATTGTCATTACTGGATCAATTCAAAAAAGAAGATTGGTTATTTGCAGCACAGTGTATTTAGTGGCTGGCAAGTATAATTCAGTTTACTGAGAGATTAATCATTTATCGACATCATAATTTATTTGCTTCGGATAATATTAGGGATTGTGTGGTCACCCCATCACTGCAAACTGCCTCCGAAGAAATTTCCATTGCAGAATCTAATATTCTGGTATTACATAGTAATCACAACTCAAATAGTGAAGGTTACTCATCACAAGCGAAAATACTTACTAACCATCGACCTAGTAAATGGTCTAGTACGATGCACAGAGGAAGAGTTTAGAAGAACTATCGAGAACCTATGAATCTTCAACTACAAGTTAGATTTGGATCATCGACTAAATATCAGAACAAGTGAACGCAAAAACCTCTTAAACGTGGATAATTGAAGTTGTGAGGGAGATTACACTTAGACGTAATATTGCCGAGAGTATCTGATTGCCAGATTTATCAAGGAAGGGCATAGAGAGGTATTTTGTGAAGATAAGTGACAATTGAGATTTCCCTATCAACAGGCAAAATATTACCGCCAGAGATATCAATTAATCACCAAGATTAATTATACGAAAATATTTTACGATACCGATTAATCATCGAGATCAATTAGACCAATATAGTTTATGTTATTATTTAATCACACAGATTGACTACACCAATATATGTACTGTCAATATTGCATTACGCCACCATACGATTTAGTTGCTATTTATTTTGTAGCATCTCATATAAGGTTACACATTTGTCCTTTGTGCGTAGACGATCTTTACAGATTACCCATACAATTTATCTGGAGATACACCTGAGGAAATATAAACGGAACTATGGCTGTGTACCTAGTACTTACTTCTAGTATACTGGTATCCTTGAAATTTTAAGTTTTAATACTTGCAGAGAAGTATAGTTACTTAGGTGGAAGCACCCCTGTAACTGTAACGCCCTTCCTCAAACAACATCCCTGGATTGACAAATTCAACCAGCACTGGGCTATGCTGCCTCCATATCTTAGCATCGCTGGATTCAACAAGCCATATAGCCAGGTTATGCAATGGAGTGGTAAGTCGATGAAAGCACTCGGGCACATGATTGTTCCAGTTTTGGCGGAGACTCTTTTATACACTTCAGTCAACCAAAGGATTCCATTCACAGAAGGCCTGTTGTGCATCAATAACTTGGTGTATCTTCCCCTTATGGCACACTACCTGTACCATACTGAAGCCACAATCAAGTATATGGAGAATTGTCTGGAGGAGTTTCATCATCAACACAAGGATGCTTTCAGTCGATTCTGGGCCAGTGAGTCTTCAAAGAAGGTCTCAGAAGCCTTGAAAACGCAACTTACTTTTGACAAACAGGAGGAATGGGAGAGTGACCCCGCTTCAAACAATCTTTCTGCAGCTGCAACCCGTCATCATGTTGAGGAGGACAAAACACAGATACATTCAGAAATTGCACAACATCTTATCGAAGAAGCGCATTTCAACTTTGTGAAGATGCATCTCCTGAACCCCTTCTCTGACCATATCTGCCAGCTTGGCGACCTCCTAAATGCAAGCTCTGAACTCTCAGACACAGGGATGATGGATCTGAAACAAGCGTACTGACAATCGAATCATCAAGAGGCTGCCATCCAGATTTTGTGATCAACAGCCCAAAATGAGATGTTTCAATATTGAGTGCTATATGCAAATGCTGCAAAACAATGTCGCGACAATGAAATGCCTTGAACCAAAGTGCTTATCAAGCACATGGTCACAAATCCCACAACCGGATATCAAGACCCTTGATGACTTGGCTGAGTGGGGTGCGATGCCATAAGGTGAGCAACAGAATGATATTGTGTGGGGATTCGAGAGATTTGCTGACTTCACAGACTATGGCGATCACGATCAGTATTTCAGTCATCTCTATGAAGGAAAGTACATTCGGTACAACCCTGTAGGAATTTCAGTGACGTCCTTACAATGCAATGAGCAGGCAGTTCATATGGTGTGTTTCACTGAGTCCACAAGGTGGAGACAGCGGAAGCTACCAAGAAATGATACACTGCTTCTTCAGATTAGGACAAGTCCAGATAGCAACTCCAAGTCGACTGCTTGACAGATTCCCATACATTTGATGTGTCTTGTCGTCGTCAAGCATGCTGAATCGAGTGTTAAAGGTCTTGTGGCCTTTGTTCCGTTGTTTGCAACAGGGCCAATACAACAGCCTGCTGGTATAGTGATTGTTGAGAAAAGACATCTACCTCCGACGCAACCCTTGCACGATGGATGCTACTGTCGTCAGCCTGTCTTCGTCATTTGACCCACTTATATCGTCCCTATATGCGCGATCCAAGTGGCTGTACACCTTCTTCCGCTGACACCGCAGCCAGATAGCATGCGGTGGTACTTGAACAACATGATTGACTTCAATGCATTCAATGTGTTTCCATGGAGATTATTCAATTCGATGCTTGAAGTAATCGTTGCTGCAATTTATAGAAATCTGATGAGCGTTTACTCTGGGTGTCTCAATTTTTGTTATGGTAGTTGTGCAAGCTTGTGTATAATCGATGTCTCAAGGGATTGAATAGTTAGGAATATTCTTGATATCAATGGAACATTTCAAAAAACTGTCGAAATGATTAAAATCTAGAGGACCAACCTCAAAGAAACAAGTGCATTGAATTAACCTAAATGAGTAACCGAGTCTTTGAAATGTTGTGATGATGTGATCACATCATTCTCTTTGAAGCAGTGTAGAACATTGCAATCAGGTCGCACGGATTATTTGTGGAGAATGTGCAGAAGGATCGGTGCATGTGGTCCATGTTTCGAAACCGGTTTTACTTTTTGCTGATGTTTGTCTCTCCGTTGTACATGACCTGCTGAAAGTTAGAAGTCCATCGACAATAGAAGGTTCTTTGCACAATCCGGCTTCACGAAGACCCACCTGGTTGGCTTCATCCATGCACATACAAATGTACTGATTGCTAGATGCTTGTATTCTCAAGTATAGGTACATTCGTAATCATACATATTGAGTATTTGGAGTATGTCTTCTATGTCTTGTCCACATGCAGGCACACTCAGTGGGCATCAACAGCTGAGTGTGTTGCCTCCAGCTGCATCTGGAATGACCATCTTCTTATCGAGATTATGCATCAGCCCAACTGGAGCCATATGCCAGGAAATTGGCCATATATGCAACAACACAATCTGCCTTGTGCCCACTGCCTAGCAGGCTGGATAATAAGCACACCTCCATTCTGCTCTGCTGAAAGGTGCCAGGAATTCATTTTGCACTTTGGATGGAGAGTAGAGTAAATTATTTCCTTTGCAGGTGGAAAAGAAGTCAGGGTGTCAGTGGAGAAGGCATGAAAACCAGCACAAAGTGTGAGGACTGCAATGAGGCTTTGTGTTTCACACCCAAACAAAATTGTTTTTATGAATTTCACTGTATGTACAGTATTGTGATATATTCTGGGGGCATTTGCGTAGATTGTGGTTGTGCGAGATGTATTTTGAAAGCAGGCCGATCTGTGGGCCCAAACCCTGTTACCAGCACAGGGATATCAAATATCAAAGGAATATAACTTAAATATTAATGTTACAGCCAATATCTTATAATGACACAGTTGATATGGTGTACCTAATATCTCAGATGATTTTCTTCTCTGAAGCACAGCGCATGTATGTAGATTGCAGTAACCGACAAAGGTATCTTGATTTTTGCCACTAATCATTATATGCACCCAATATACAGTATAGACCATATATTATTATTTATGATGAAAATCAATACAAGGGTGGAATTGCTATACACTGCCCCAGTGTTTAGTGGTAAGTGATGTGACTGCCAAGTAATATGTTAATCTGATTTATATCACAATCAACTCCAAATATCCCTTAGGCAGCAATTACACTAGAAACTACTGTCTTATAAAGCATTATTGATATTTCACATAAGCAGTATACTGACCACAGACTGTTTTTAAATATGATTAATACTGGCTAGAAATATATTTAGGGCTATATCTGTGATAAGAAACTAATTATCAATAACCACTTAGAGGCTCAGGGACAACAACATCACCCAGTATCAATAAATAAAGGGGTATTATGCAATGGCATTATATCATCTGCAGGCAGGGACTGCGCTGAGTCTGTAACGGCACAGCTGCACGTGACGTGTCCAGGGCCGGGTAACACCCACTTCATATAGTCGGCTCGCCACGAGCCTTAGATCTCTAGCGATAATTTTACCTTGATACTACTCTACAATATTGAAATCCATGTTTGCAACCGTATCTACTGATATACCTTCCTACGAGGCCATACTCAGGCGTACGTCAGGAAAAACATATTCTGTCGGGTGTGATCTACCGCAGGTTATATGGCCTACCGTAGCCTCCCGTAACACCGATAACACTGCATAATGAATAATACTCCAGTGCTGTTTTCGGGAATGCACGATAATACACCTGTAATTTACCAATAGCATAACTTAATTATTACTGTAATGCAACTGTAGCGCATGTACTATATACTGCAATTTATGGATAATACTATATATTCAAGAGTTACTGATTTCTTTATGACTCTGACAAGTGTACACTCTGACTCTCATGACTCCAACAAGTTCACTCCCACAACTCTGACATCCTCACTCTAACAACTGTGACATACTTGCTCCCACTCCAACTCTGACATGCTCACTCTCACCTCTCTGACAATGTGGCTTCGCTGGGAGCAAGATGGTAGTGGTGGATCTGGCTTCGCTAGTAGCGGTGGATCTGGCTTTGCTAGGAGCAAGCTGTTAGCAGTGGATCTGGTGTCGCTGGTAGCAGTGGATCTGGCTTCACTGGGAGCAAGCTGGTAGCGGTAGAATGCTCACTCTCACCTCTGACAATCTGGCTTCGCTGGGAGCAAGCTGTTTGCGGGGGATATGGATTCGCTGGTAGCAGTGGATCTGGCTTTGCTGGGGGCAAGCTGGTAGCGGTGGAATGCTCACTCTCTCCTCTGACCATCTGGCTTTGCTGGGAGCAGGCTGTTAGCGGTGGATCTGGTAGAGGTGAAAGTAGCTTCGCTGGGAGCAAGCTGGTAGGGGTGGATTGGACTTTGCTGGTAGGGGGGTATTACATGATTTCGTGGGAGAATAATTGAAGAGTAAATTACCCGATGCTGGTGATTGTGATGGTGGTGATGGTGACGGTGGTGATGGTGATGGTAGTGATGGTGATGGTGGTGGTGATGACGATTGAAAGAAGGGGGTTGATCGAATGCATGCAGTATGAGAAATTTGCATCATTCTGTAATTCAATATTACATATGGTGACACCCGCATAACATTCTCATAACTCTGCTCTAATGGCCAAAGTACTGCGTGGGCTGTCATAATCTATAGGAAGCAACCGTAACACAGTGCAAACAAGGATAATCTATCTCGGTTATGGTTGCACTGAAGGTTTTCCCGACGTATGCCTTTACACTGTTGTCGCTCTTACAATTTCAAATAGATTTCGCATATGGGATTTCATGAATTACCCCTTTCCAAGGCGTTATGACGCGCAAACTACACGCGAGATATACAGATGTGAGATTACGGATTGCATCAGCGAAGTGACTTGATATGTCTATTGAATTGAGGCTAAGAGTAGCAGAGACGATTCCGAGTTAATTCCAGAGGCCAACCTGTCAGGAGACGCGTCATCGACTAAGTCAGTAAAGCCAATTGCAACGAATTTATCATATGAGAACTCGAAGGCGATCAATCACGACACGAATGAGATTTGATAAGGAACAATCCAATTGGGTTGATTGAGGATTACGGGGACGATGCTAGAGCCATGCGTCCACGAGAGTCGTGTCACTGGCAATGCCGAACCTCCTCCTGAGATTTCTTCGATCCTTATACAACCAGCGCAATCGAAGCTTTGAAGAGTATAACCGGGCACATACCTCGAGCGAAGCACACATGCACAAGTTCAGGGCTGTTTTACGAAATACGCGCGATTCACGCCAATTCACATCACTGACGACAGTTGGAATCGCGATTAAGTTCTACACGACTCAATGGAGTTATCTACATTACCGATAATGATGACTGATATGATTACCGGTATCATTTCTGTACTGCTGGACAGAGTTCAAGATATGGAGCAGCGATTCCAGATTATACGATTTGTGACAATCATCGTCAATTATCACAATCGGCACCTGACTGGACGACCGAATCAGATCGTTTGGAGGGGAGAAAGAGCCATCTGCGCCAACACTATTCGATTTCATCAGACATACGCCAACGAGCAAACACGGTTATGCGCCCATACAATGGTATACGAAGATGGTTTTTAGGAATACAATGGAGATGGTTGTTAGTTTGTAGCCGGGATTCTCAGGATCCATGGGGCTACCGGATGGACCGTCTGCGCACTCTCAGAAGACCAGCGGATTAAACATGTATTTATAGTACACGGAGGTTCAATTGATGTGTCATATCGCAATGTGGGAATGGTTGTTATTTGATTGTCAGACAGTCCCAATCAGGTGAGGCAAGAAAGTTATTGGTTGTCAGACAGTCTCACTTGGGTGTGACAAGTGTGTGATTCGCTGTGAGCTTTTTCATACACATAGTGGCAGCCGCGGTGGACGCACTGTGTGAGCTGGAGACTGATTGGGATTGCTGTGGCACAAGTCCAAGAATCCTCGCATTGACATGCAAAGCATTCTACTTTTGGCTCTGCAAACACAGGGTGACTGGAAGAGGTGGCAGTGGACCGGGCAGGCCATCAGGTATGCCCTGGGAATGTACCTGGATCACAGCTAAGGAGCAGACGCGTTCTGAAGGTGGCTGTACTTCATATATTCAACTATGTGGAGCTACCGCTATTGATGATCAACTGGCTAGTGAGGAGGTCGTTTTGGACGTTCTTCCTAAGAGTGGGAGTTCATATAGGGCTGCTGGGAGTGACCGTGGAAAGCATCTCTAGTGGTGAGATAGTGCCAGGTACTGGACGGACAAGCAAGGAGCAGCGGCAGTAGTTGCAGCAGAAGAGCGTCCACATGCGAACCTTGAATGACCGCTACCGGCACGCCGAGACACAAAGGGAGTACTGGACGGTGGGGCTTGGCCCTATTGTGGCGAACCATTTTAAATCCAGGCTCGTGGGTACTCCTTCATACCACTCCATATCTAGTACGAATTGAGTACTAATGTTTGCAGATGGAGCCGGCACAATGACAAAGATAGTGCCTATAGATGATGGAGGACTTATCCTGGCAATATACGGAGATTTCATGGTGGTTTTCAGCGAAGCCAAGGCGGTAGCACTCCCGCCGGATCGGTCAATTGACCTTACAATCGACTTGGAACCCGGCTACAATATGCCGTATGGGCGGATTGACAATCTATCAGAGTTGAGTTTAGAGGTATTCGCGCAATTGCGTGGATAAAGATCACATTCTCAAGTGGCAGGATCATGCATTTGGATTTGGACTCAATGATCCCATGCCATATGGACGGATCGATGAGTCGGTATTTTCTGAGGATGGACAATATGTCACCGGATAGATTATGCGACTGCGATGAAGAGTCAATGGAAGACGGATATTATGGAGGTCAGTACCAATTACTTTTAGAGAGCTTACAGAGCTATAGGAGAAGTCATGGAATGCTGCTCATACGAGCCCAATGATGCACAGGGTGGAAAGGATTGGCTGGAACTAACTGGATCACAGCCGGAGAAGGATCCCAGCCGGGGATGGATCCCGGCCCGAGATGGATCTCACCCGGAGAAGAATCGTGGCCGGAGATGGATCACGGCCGGAGATGGATTGCGGCCGCAGATGGATTGCGGCCAGAGTTGGATGACAAGAGATGGACCCAGTTCGGAGATGGATTGCAGCAGGAGCTTGATCCCGGCACATATGGATCATGACCGGATATGGATGGATGACTGGAGGTGGATGACCGGAGATGGATCTCAGGAGATGGATCACTGGAGACAGAGGACAATCGGTCTCTTTCCTATATGAAGATATTGAGGTTATGTGAAACTATGCGATTCTCGAGATCACGACTTTGATTTTGAACTACGCATTTTCTATGGAACAGAGATATGCATCTATACAATAAACCGGCGGCATGGCTCCACCAAGTACGATACAGGGCACTATCCAGGGATGAAGAATTGGACAGCTACAAGGCCGAGTTACAATGCTGAATACGATCCCGAATCAGATCCGGAGTCACAGTTTGAATGCCGATACCACACAAGCCGTGCGAGATTAATCTTTGGTAGAACAACCATTTTTAAAGAGAGCGATGACAGTGCCGGAATCGCGACAACCACTACTGCGAACAATCAACGTACCGGGTGTGTAGGAACAAAGCACTGTGAAACGCATTCACCCATAGAGAAGGCTAGCAGCGGCAAAATGTGCCCGCAAGGAAGTGATGGTAAATGCACCCACAGAGGAATCAATAAGCCATATGCCCAAGTTACAATCCCAAATGGGATCCAGGCTCAGTCTCGGCAATCCTGACACAGTCTTGGCAATCCCGAAATACATGGCTGCAACTGATTGGTCGTCAGCGGAGCTACAATGTACAAAAGGGGGATGACCATACTGGAATCAAAACCAACTCCTACTGCAAGCAATCACCGTACCGGAAGTGCTGGGAGGAAGCACCTTGGAGCGCACCTACCGGCAAAGAATCGCAGCTTGATAATAGTCAATGAGTGTACCTTGGAAGAGATCACTAGCAGAGTCAACAAGCGTACGTGGATAAGAGTCAATCAGTGCAACTGGAAATGAAACGACAAGTGAAATCAGAAAACGATCATATGGATACCCAGACAAGTGACAGCAAGCACACCTGGAGAAGAAGCAGAAAGCATACCCGGAGGAAAGCCGGCGAGCAATTGGAGATGATAAGTGCACCGAGCACAGGGCCGATGTCAAGTGTACCTACAAGTGCACCGACTTGGAGCATGATCAATGCAACTGCAGGAGCACTGGAGAGATGATGAGAAGATCAATCTACCGAACGGCATCGTGAGTGACAGTCACTGAATGGCATCATCAGAGACAGTTGAGACAACAACCAAGAGATGATGACTGAGCATAACGACCAAGATCATAGCCGAATGACTCCAAATTGGGATTGATTAAGAGGATTATCAGGAGCCCTACCTACCGAAGGCACCGACTGGGATGTTTACCAAACAGTTTACCGAAACGGATGCCAAACAACCATACTGGAGGCCAATAACGCTGCTTGGCCGATGCTGAAGGAGCATGAATATCACTACAGACAGGCATGTGCGATTGTCATGGGCTGCAAGAGATGATTTGAGATATATCGAGACTGGCCGACCAAGCTATGCACGAGGGTCTGGAGAGCGCAAGCACACTTCTGTATATATTTGGTACGAATGACCATGTCATGGGAAGCTTACGACATAGATACGAGGTCATATATGATTGACCATTACCGACGGCTGTGATACCGAGAGCAGAAGCCACAATCCACGCCGAGAAGTCTAGCCCACTTCATTCGTGCTGCCTCAGCGTGAATGACTACCAAAGCAGCGTCCTAACCAACAACAATGATCACTGATGGGCTGGGCCTGCGGAGTTCATGACGAATTGGGAGAGCTCGAGTGTTAGCGCACTTAGAACTATAGTGAGTATAACCGGATACTGGAATGCTTACAAGATAGATATACCGATGCAATTGCTGATTGCGATGGCGAAGGCGATAGTGATGGCGACGGCGATGGTGATGATGAGCAGCGAGCGGAAGCCACCATCGATGCTGCCCAGTCAAGACGAGGCTCATGATATGATTTGGGATTTGTACCGAGATTAATGTGTCTAATTCCGACAATGACCTACTCTTGGTTCGAGTTACGAGTGGGAGATTGGATGGTCGGATGCCAGACATTCCGGAATTCGTGATATGGAGGACGGTGTCACTTGGGATGTCTCTTCCTTCTCTTCTCTTCCCTTTACTTGTTACATCTTTGGATCTCGGCCCAGTACAAATGGCATCGGCACGGGTTTTTACCACCTCTGGAGATATGTCAAGTGGAGGTGGAGTTTCCCCGTGCGCCGGATCCGCCAAATGGCTACCATATGGTTCTAATCAGTTCTGGGACTTACAGGTTCGTACGTTTGCGTATGTTGAACCGGTTTTTGATTGCTTCATTTCCTTTGCTACTGCTGTACGGGTTTATGCAGCCCAGGAGCGTCTGCACCTGAAGAGGGGGATAATGTAACAACACGGCTGCACGTGACGTGTCCAGGGCCAGGTAACACCTGCTTTATATAGTCGGCTCGCCACGAGCCTTAGATCTCTAGCGGTAATGTTGCCTTAATACTACTCTTCAACAATGACATCCACGTTTGCAACTGTATCAACTGATATACCTTCCTACGAGGCCATACACGGGCGTATGCCTTTACAGAGGTAATATAACCTACTATCAGTTGGTGTGCCAGAATGACTGTCAACAAATATCTTGACCAATGTGCCTTCCATTGACATTATATTTGCAATATCACAACCAAAAGATGATGTCATAAATGAAGTGACAAATCTACAGCAGTCTGATTTTATCTGTACTTCTGGCACAACAAACACCAATGCTTATAGAGATGAAATCAGAATCATAAATATTTGGAAGAAGGTTTGTGGCAGAGCAATAGAATTAAATGGCACACATTGCAAGTATTCAAAACAGGCAAATCCTCCATATCCATCGTAGTCAACCTATTCCTTGTAATAACTCACTTGTCTAACCAGCCAATCAATATGTGAATATATTAACCTCTTAGACATGAACTAGGTAACTTTAGAATTTAATCACTGTAAAGTTCAGATTCCTTGTATCAACTGCTTTCTAAAGTTGATTTTGGCCTCAGTGATAATCATTGTACAGATGATATTTCATCTATCTTTGGGCTATTTTACTACTCTTATGTATTCAATTGCATTTTCCAGTGTTAGAATATTGTTTATTCAATGCAAATGTGTAATTTAAACAAGTATACATTCCTGGCTGTGATCATTATGGGATATACACTATGATAATCAGAATGAATGGCAAGTGAAATAGATAGGATCAACTTACTGTTGGGGTACATATTGTACTGATCATGTATACATCCAACTAGACTTAGTCAATCATCTATTTGAAATATTAGCATATCTGTATACAACAGTTCCAAAGTTGAAATGGTCAATACGGTATCAGCTTTGCCACAAACACTCGTTCAGAACGGTGGCTGGGCTGATTTCCCATACCCTGATATGATCCGAAGATACTGATGCAGCTTGGCTTAATGCAGTTGGAACTTGATAGTCTCCAGGCAGATATAGGGGAAACAATAGACCAGAGTGATAATCTGACTGTGTTAATTGATTCTAAGAATGATGTTACCCACAAGTATATGGCTTAGGCACTATTTGGATATAGTCTATATTGCTCAAGTCTCATCTGAATGTTATCTACTCTCTGAAATTGCTAATAGTGTACTGAAGGGGCATTCATTACTAAGACCACTTGATAACTTAGGATATATCACAATATATACTTATAGCTATTGGAAACTGTTATTATTCACATACTGCACACTCATGGTATTCACTGTATCAGCAACCAGTTCACCTAATAACATATCTGCAATGTTCATCAGCTTTGATACTCTGCTGTTCTGCATCAGTGGCTCCTGAGATTCATTTACAACTGACAGCATTGACTGCACACACATCTAAATGAAATTTTTTTTTTATCCAAATCAACTTAATATTTGTTTCATCACTATTGTAAAATGTTCAGGATTTCAGTATTGCTTTACAATATTTCACTTGAAGAAAAGTTTAATCTAGTGGAACACAACAATCTGGAGAATAATCTGAATACCAGTAGTGAATTGCACTGCAATTCTGTTCTGCTAACCAAATAATAGAAAGAATATGACAACTCTAGCATCTGATCATGCTGTAATGGTAGCAGTGTGGGTATTTTGTCAACTATTTTAGCTTGTTAACATGAAATTACTCTTATGAATTGCTTAAAGTCATCCAGATCAGACTGAAAATATATTGTCAAATGAAACATATAATAGGAGTACATACAATTTCAATGTCTGTGACAGGCAAATGTGGAGGCTGCATTGGCAGCAGCAACCAAGCAGATGAAAGAACAAGATATTTCTCAAATATATATTTAAATTGAAGTTGTGGTGTACATATTTAAAAAGGATAGTGGAAAAAATGGGGACAATTTCAGGGGCAACAGAATTAAGTCTAAATCAGAGCCACAAAATGGTTAAATGCTGATCAACGGAAGGCCACAGAGTGATTGAAGCCATAAAGTTACCACGTGTCACTCATTACATATAATCTTTTTAATAATATATTTCAATATTGGAAACAACATTGATTAAAGCAATCTGAAACTTAGGCAACTGGACCCAAAAGCATATTTCCCACAGAACTCATGCAAATGAAAACTACAGCAGAAGAAGAGACTTCCACAGTGGTAGACATGACCCCAGCAAGCATATCAAGTTTCAGATACACCTATCAGTAGCTGAAAATGAATATGACATCCGCAGTATGAGTGATCTAGAGTGGATTAGTGATCCAGCAGAGAGACAGATTCATAGCATTGCATTAAATGGGCAGCACTAGTTTCCAAAGGTATACTCCCTCTCCTCAGAAAAATTTGAAGTCAAGTGGAAGTCAACACATATGTTGGAGCTCCAGAAAACAATTCAACAGTAAATGATACATGTAAGATATTGAATAATGAATCCGGCAAGAGTAATTTCATAATCAATCTGCTGAATGGTTTCCAGGGACAATTTTACCACAGATATTTCTGAACAGGTGTATATGGATATTATGATATAGATATATTAATCCAGCAAGAAAGTGAATTGTATTTGTCCTATACTAAAGCATAAGGACAGGTGTACCAGTTTTGACTACATTGAGGTAAAAATATCATATTTTCCAATTCAAGACTGCTGTAATATCATCACTGCAAAAGTTTCCAATCTACTTTATACGACTATTGGATGGCAAAATATGTGCAGAGTGCAATATCTACATTTCAATTATTGTCAAATGAACCATTTTGTTATTATTTTCAATAGTAAGTATTAGGAGTTCTCCAATCACCAAGGTAATAGTCCAAGTCAATTCCAATGGAAATATATCAGAACCTGAAGAGCTTCGTACATGATGCATAACTTCATTTTACAACCCCACTTATTGGCCAGTTTAGTAATGGTAACTTAGATTATACTTCAATCCAAGGTTAATTGATTTGTGTAGCTTGGACAGTATACTATCAGATTCGAATATTATGATGCAGTTATCTTTTCTTACCTGGAATATGCAATGAACAGATATTATCAGTGCAGATAATTATTACCTACATGTACAATTCATAACTAGTAGGACACATAGAGTTAAGTTGCAAATACACTGTATTAGGTACATGGCTGATATTATGCAAAATGCAAGTATGTGAAATCCTGCAATGCAATCTTCCTAGAAGTAAGGAACATTCCTTCACACCACCTGGTATTCAACCAGCCGAAATCAAATTCTGCCATGTGTGAAGAACTAATCGCATTGGCTGATAATAATTGGTCTAAAACAAATTTAGCTAATGAGTTGAACTAATATCAAAAGCAGGTTATAATCAATATTGTCGAAGCACAGTGGGCTACTGAATATATCTTTGAAATAATTTCTGATAAATTAAATTAAAAGATAAAGTATTCATACAATTGCAATACAGCACTATATGGTAACAAGCTGGCAGATATTGTAACAGGCGGGGTCGGAGGAAGGTGATATTGGTAACAGTGATGTGATATTGTAATCAGAATAAGATGCTTCGAAATTCGTATCGAGAGAATCACGACAGGACAAGAATCAAGGCTGTGTCAAAGTCGTGCTTGCTCTGCTATACAAGAGAACGAGTAAAGAGAGAAGAAAAGGAAATCCTCCAACACCAAACAACCTCTGTTTATATACACTTCGTCTGCCACCCTCAAATCATTCCTCATGCTCTGATGTACCATCCAAATATCCATCCATGATCTTACACAACATCAACACAACTCTTATCAAACGCAACCACGCCACATCATCCGACATCGCAACAACTCAGACCACCTCCTTATCATAACGAATTATACCGCCACCATCTTCAAATATTCCTACACCATCTCCGTGTCCATCCATGTCTCCGCCTTTCCATAACACCAATTCCTTCCCTCCATCAGATACTATTCCTAAGTATCTATTAATCCATCACTCGCAATCCTAAGCTGTGACAGTATCCCCCTCCAAGGTTCGAGGTACTCCGAGAACACTCTCCAATGGCCCTGGCTTTGCAGGGTAACATTGATGGAACTTATCTACTGTGTGCAGCCCATCCAGAAACTTCGCTGGTTCCCACATCAAAGAATCATACCCGGTCCACTGTATAAGATACTGTAACTGACTCCCGTACATCCGGCTATCCTCAACACTCGAGACCTGATACTCTTCTTCGCCATCGAATTCCACCGGAGGTGGTGGTTTTACTCGTTGTTCATCAAGAGGATCACTCACCACCAGATCCAACAGGGAAACAGGTTGTACTCGATGAATTCGTATTGATGCAGGTAGCTAAAGTTCATATGGATATGGGGATATTCTGCAAACCACCGTAAAAGGTCCCAACCGCTTCTAGTCCAATTTCCGCTTAGGCCTCGTTGTTCGTATATGTCGGGTATTGAGCCATACTTGGGAACCCTCCGGAATATTTGGAGCAGGACCTCGTCTATGGTTTGTGCCTTCTTGCTGCACCTCTTGACTCCGTCTTATTCCCACCCGGAGATGTTCATGAATCTGTTGCATCGTTGCCTGAACATTATCGGCACTCAAACGTCGTTGATCCCCTTCCTTTGTCGATTCTCCCGCAAATGTCATCCGGGGATCCGTACCTTGAATCGCATAGAATGGAGTACACGTAGTTGTCTCCAATACTCCATTATTTGTGGCAAACTCTGCCAACTGAAGCCACTAAACCCATTCATCATGCTGATGGTTTACAAACACCCGGAAATACTGCTCGATACTAGCGTTCATCTGTTCTGTCTGTCCATCCGCCTGTGGATGAAAGGCTGTCAACATTCTCTGGTCAATCCCCAATCGACTACACATCTGTTGCCAGAAAGTTGACAAACACTGTGGGCCTTGATCTGAAACAATGGTCGATGGGAGTCCATGAAGGCGTACCACTTCCCGTAAAAACAACTCCGCCAGCCCCAAAGCATTTATCGTTGTATGACATGGGATACAATGACCCATTTTCGAGAGCCGATCCACCACTACCCATATTGCATCAATCCCTTCGCACTCTGGTAATCCCACCACGAAATCCATCGAATTATCTTCCCATGCCTCACCTGGCACAGGCAAAGGTCGCAGGACCCCAAAGGTGGGATATCTTAAGCTCCGGGACCACTGACAATCATGACAATTCGGGACATACCGATCAACATCCTTCCGCATTTCCCTCCAGTAATATCCTCGATCTCGCGGATCAAACGTCTTCGCCCATCGCGGATGTCCTGCTAACGCCGTATCATGATATTCCTGTATAATGCGTAGGCGCAACTCATCACTATCCAGTACATATAAACTCCCCCTGTACTGTAGCCGTCCGTTTCCCTCCTTACATTCCACGACTGTAATTTCCTGTAGCCCACTGTTCATTCGAATCACTTCCAGTATCTTTCCCGCTACCGGGTCAGTCTGATATGTCTTTGTGAGAAGATCAGAAACAGAGGGAGAGCCGTGTGCGGGCGGGATATCCGCCAACAAACGCAATTGTTCCGGTAGGTTCTGCGGCTTTAGAACCACCTGTTCCATACTTGTAAGTCTTTCATCCCCCCCCTCAGGGAGGTCTCCCGGCCTCCTCGTCAAAGCATCCACTTTACAAATTTATTTCCCTGGTCTATAGACTACATTCATAGTCGAATCTAGTTAAAACCTCTGACCATCGAGCCTCTCTTCGATTTAGAAGCTTCTTTGTCATGAAATATTCGAGGTTCTTATGATTGGTTATCAATTCAAGATGGTATGCATCCCCTTCACACTCCGGTCTCCATTCCTCCAATGTCTTAATAATAGCCATAAGCTCCTTATTGTATATATCAGAATGAAATTCGGCTGGTGAATATTTCTTACAACAATTAGCTACCGGATGTAGCACCCGATCATCTTCATGCTGAGATAAAACTCCTGCAAGTACATAATCGGAGGTATCTGTTTCAATAATCAGCTCCCTATCCTGATCAAAGTGTCAGAGTACTGGAGCGGTTGTAAAAGTGGATACCATCATTTCGAAAGCCAACTGTTGTTCCGCTTCCCACACAAATGGTTCGTCTTTCTTAGTTAGCCTTGTTAGTGGCTCCGCTTTCTCAGAATACTTAGAGATAAATCGTGGATAATAATTGCAAAACCCGAGAAAGTGTTGAACTTCGAAGAGGTTATTCAGCCTGCCGTTCTTTGTCATCTTCTCTCGGCTTCAATTCCTCACTGTCTCAACCTTATCCTCGTCCATCGATATCCCCTTTGTTGATATAATCATACCAAAATATCGTACGGTCTCCTTATGAAAATCGCACTTTTCCGGCTTCAAATATAAACCCACCTCTAAAAGACTTTTCATAACCCATTTCACATGTTCCATATGCTCTTCCTCTGAATCACTATATATCAATATATCATCCAAATCTGCTGATGCGAAATCATCCAGGGCCTCTCTTATAATAGTATGAATGTATCCCTGGAAATCCGCAGGCGCATTCGTCGTCCCAAATTGCATAACCATTGGTTCAAACAGTCCATATCTTGTCTGGAAGGCTAATTAATTTCATCCCCCTCCTTAACTCGTGATAAGTTATAAGCCCCATGACCATCAAGTTTCTTATAAATTCTAGCTTTTCGAAGTAAATTTGGGGTTTCCCGTATCAACGGAAGGGGGTATCGATTCTTAATAGTTTTACTATTGATATCCCGATAATCAGTACAAAACCGAAGCCCTCAATCCGGCTTCTTTGCAAAGCGAACTGGTGCCGCGACAGGTGATGATGACTGACGAATAAATCCTTTTGACATGTATTCTTCTTGCCATTCCTTGAGGGCTACCAACTCAGCCCTTGTCATTGAATAAAGGGGGCCCCATGTTGGTGTTTCTCCTTCCTTCAGGCGTACCTCATGGTCGACGCTTGGTTGGTGTGGTGGGAGGCGGTCAGCTGAGACATTATTGAACAAGGGAAGGAACTCATCATACTGTTCCGGAACAATCTCCTCCAGGGGTCGTTCCCTACAATCTTTTGCTGCAATAGCTTTATTAATATCATAGAGAGATACCTTGAATACCCTAAGCTTTGCTTTCTTAACTGTTCAAAAAGACGAAGATCCATAAACCATATCAATATTTCCTCGAAAGGGTTGCTGCGGATGTATCTGTGGTTCAAATATCCCACCAGGGGCGTGAACTGGCTCAGGAGGTTCCTCTGTAACTCCTTGTACCGTAACGGGTGCATCATGACAATGTGTTGTACAATATTGTAATCCGAAAGTGACAGTATTAGATGCACACCGTACTGCAACATCATGTAATCGTAACCAGGGGATTTCAAGAACAAACAGATAATTTCCCAATTTTGTAACGAACATAGGTAACTGCTCCTTATGATCTTGGATCATCATTCCTACCTTAGCAATATGCGTAATATCCCCAGGATCAATAGGTCTTCCATTGATAACCTCGACTTATCATTACTCTTCTAACTCTTGAATTGATATTTGATGATGGCGAGAAATGTCTTGATCGATCAATGCTATGCGTGTAGCTCCGCAGTCGATCTGCGCACGTGTGGGTATTTCTTGATTATTCATGGTCAATGTGCAGGTTATAACCAAATGTTTCCCTTCCATTGATCCTTCTAATACCTCCACCTTGCTAACCGAAAGACGCGAAATTCCAAAACATTTAAAAGCATTTAAATACAGACTTTTACCGTCAACTGAAGAACCATCCTCCTTCAATTGACCTGCTCTTTTCCCGATTCCTTGGAATCTGTCCCAGTCCCTACTTCCTTAATTTCTGCTCCAGCCGCCTTGAACATCTGAGCCTTCTTCCTTGCCACACATTCCGCTGCCCTGTGGTTGAACCCACCACAATACAAACACCTTCCATCAGTAAACGTCTTTGCCCTTTCTTCTGCGGAAATCCTTCTCCTGCCTGTGCTTAGGTCCATAGGTGCAGGTCCAGTATATCCAGCCACTGTTCCAGTGGGAGCTCCTGCAGGATCCTTAGGAGGGGCCGGAGGTCTGGGGGAAGAGGCAAAATCTGTCCCTCCATCGTGATTCTATGCCACTTGTTCCGTGCGTCGTTGTCGGATCTGATCATCTCACTCCTGACAAACCGTCACACACCCAGGAAGTTCTTCTAGCATATCGCTATATGTAAAGGAGTCCTTCATTTCTTCAGACAATCCCATTCGCAGAGCATTTTGTAAGGCCGAAGGATTCCAATCGAGATCCGCAGCAATAACCTGGAACTCAGCATAATGCTGAGAGAACACATGCTTTGTTTATTTAATCTCCCGCATTTTCCATTCGGCGGTGGCTAATTGATTGGGGTCCCCAAATGCTGCTTCCAGGAGTTGTATAAAAGCTGGCAGGTCTTCCAGTCCTATCTCCCTGTCCTCCCGGACGTGTGGCATAATCTGGCCTAAGGCGACTCCCCGCAGGCAGTGGAATGTATATGGCATCTTCGACTGCGCGTCGGGGTTGCTGGCGGGCTTGTCTCGTATGACCATTCGCAGTTGAGCAACCCAGCCTCGCAACTGAGCTCGATCCGATCCTGAACAGTCCATGGAGTCGGTAAGCATCTGTCCTCGGTCTTCGGGTTGCTGGCGGGAAGTCGGGGCTACCCAGGCTGCTAAGGATACGGCATTGGCTAACTGCGTCCTCAAAGCTCTGACCTCCTGTCCCAATTGTCTGGCGTCCCGTGTCATATCGTCCAGTTCCTGTCGTAGGTCTTCGTCCATTCCTACCATCCTGGGCATTCTCCTGGCTTCCTTCGGTTCCTGCCTCGATTTGTCCAGCTGTTGTTGGAACGTCGAGTGGTCGCATTCCGGGGGTAGGAACTGTTGTGTCTGCAGGTCTGTAATTTGCTTCTGTAGTGCGATTATTTGTGCCAGGTGATCGCACACCCTCTGTACAATGGCCGCGGGTTCGGTGTACCACGCTACTCTCCTCAGTACCTCCTGTGCTTCTTGGAGCAGTGTCTGTCTCTCCCCGAAGTCGATCTCCAGCAGGTTCCTGCTGGCAATTCCTCCTATGATGTCCTGGTCATCCACGGACACCAGATCCACCCGATCGTGCTGTTCTGATCCTGACATCGCAACGAATCAAGCACATCTACCAGTCCCAATTATATAGGTCAATTTCAGAGGGAGTTGGAGTTGGCGGTTCAATAACAATTAATGGCACCGGTGCACGCTTTGCTGTGGCTACTGCTGCTGGTGCGTGTCCCTCCGTCGAGTTTGTTCCTAAACAGTTGCATCCTTCACACTCTCAGGGTAACTCAGGGTCACAATCGAACCATGTGTGGGCTCCCCAGTACTTAGCCCAACTATTTCCAAACACAGGGTTGTCTAACTCTAAGCCTCCTCCGTATGCGGTGGCTTCTGTCCAATATATATTCCAAGGGGAGGGAATGTCTGACTGTTCCCAAAAGTAAGTAGGCAAGATGAGGCCGTCTTCCTCTGTATTCAATAATCCTTCAATACTCCCGAAAGCGTTAAAAGGTTCAGGTTCGGACAGGGAACAATGAGTTCCGGCAAAATCAAACCAATTCGTTCGGGAAGTACAGTCTCTGTTGTACTCTCACATTCGACTATGGGGATCGCTGTGGGTACTGACGGAAATCAAATCCGGTAAGTCGTGGTAACTCGTCAAGGCAATCGTGGCAAACATGAAACCACTGATGATTTGGTCCAAAATATACCCAACATGTAACAGAGCAAGGTTCGTTACAGTGCTTACAACTGTTCGGAGGATGTAGGCACATATAATTCCGTAGGATCGTAACTACACTGATAGCAAATTGAAATATAACTATTGGTAGCTTCAGAGTAGTACCAAGCAAGATCAAAACAAGGAGTCAAACAAGGTTGACAGTACATTCAATATCAGATATGTTGTGAAAGACTCGTTCTAGTGTAAAGGGCGAGGTCGGATTTCGGTGATATTAGTCACAGTAATGTGATGTCGTAATCAGAATTAAGACGCTTTGAAATTCGTATCGAGAGAATCAAGACAGGACAAGAATCAACACTGAGTCAAAGTTGTGCTTGCTTTGCTATACAAGAGAACAAGTATAGAGAGAAGAAATGGAAATCCTCCAACACCAAACACCCTCTCGTTATATACACTTCATCTGCCACCCTCAAATCATTCCTCATGCTCCGATATACCATCCCAATATCCATCCACAATCTTACACACCATCAACACAACTCTTATCGAATACAACCATGCCACATTGTCCGATGTCGCAACACCTCAGACCACTTCCTTATCATAACAAATTATACCGCCACCATCTTCTATTATTCCTACACCATCTCCGCGTCCATCCACGTCTCCGCCTTTCCGTAGCACCACTTCCTTCCCTCCATCCGATACTATTGCTAAGTATCTCTTACTCCATCACTCGCAATCCTAAGCCGTGACAGATATTGCAATACCAGAATAAAGACAATGTGATATATTGAAATTGTAGTTTTAATCTTGCCAAATAGCTATGAAACAATCTTGTGCCTATACATTCAGCAGAGTGGGAGCAGAACTCTATCAAATAGGTTATACATGAACATGATTGTCATTTGGGAAGCATGGCTATAATAATGTGGAATTTGCAGATATTGCAAATACACCGCAGCAATAAGTTATCATATACATGTGATGCTCCAGGCAGAATATCTGAAGTAGTCTCATTTGCAAAACATGACTATCAAGAAAAGAAATAGTTCGGTCAATGAGAGAAAGAGGCTTTTGAAAGGAATTAGTCAGAAACCTAGAAGTTAAAAAACATTGTAAAATATCATTCTGCATCTAAGTTACCTGATACATCTATATATACATCGATTAGTTGGTTCACTAGCTTTGGTATCTCCCCACCATATTTCAATGCCATCTGCTTTCAAAACTGATGCAGACTATATCATGTAAACATTTGAATAATTCAATGACATTTCAGAGAAAACAACATCCTGTTTCCAGTACAGTATATTTGAATCATCGCAGACCTCAATGGACTACTCTCTACTGTCTTTGATACTATCTGTGATTGAAGTCTTCTTTCAGAACAGTTTTTTGCATCTACAAATGGAAGATAATATACAGAGTCTGACTGTTAAATAGTACAAACTAATTGTTCAAATTTGATTATCCAAAACAATTTTTTGAGGTCAACTTTGCATTCAATCAATGTAACTGTTCTTGACAAATTGTACCAAGGGCGTATCATCAGATGTCGATATTCAAACTACGATGGCAGTTATGTTGCTGTTACACAAGCTTAATGACTGCAAAGTCTAGAGTTTTGCAATTGGATATACAGACTGAGTATAATAAATATGATCTGGGAAGACAAGAAGCAATTGCATCAAATGAAAGTGGTTACTCATAAGATATAATTTTGTTGCTATAAGTAAAATTACTTCCATTCATCAAGAACCTTTAGGACTAAGATGCAATGATTACCATATCTTGTTATTAGCAACTACAGTGATACTAGGTAGTCGCACATGGTATCTAGCACCCCCATATCAGCTAGTGAATATTTTCGGCAAAATACATATCAATTCAATTGTCAGAAGAATGAAATTAATATCACTACACAAAATATGGGTAGATTTCAAAATGATCAACTTCCACCAGCTATTTCGAGTACAAAATACAGAGAACTTGTGACAAACAGTTACACCTTTTGTGTGCTGATATGATCAGAGTATACTCATCAGCAGCATATTTTCTTAACTTCAGACAGGTATACAGAATTACTTTCAACAATTGCACAATTCTTCTTCAGTTGAATCTTTGGAAGTTGACTGCAAGTTAGAATATACCAATACTAACAGTAATTCATATTTTAAGTTCATATAATCTGGGTTAAGTATACACCAAGTACAGTGAATGATTTACATAACACCTTCCAAGAATAGTTTCTATGTATCACAGTCATGTACTTCAGTTAAACTCAACTGAATCTTAGCCACCAATTTCAGGAGTTCTTGCCAGCTGGCTAAATGGTAACTACCTTTTCCAAGATAGGCAAGAAGATTCAACAGTAGGTATTATTTTCTTGAGCTTAACTATATGTAGTAGGAATTCCAACAAAGTTGAAATATCCATAGGGTTGTGCCGATTATATTACCATGTTTATTTGAATTGTTAAATTCACTTACAAGATACATATTGTACCCATCAGCGAAATAGTTGAACCTGCACATTTGGTGTGTATGGATACATTATCTGACAGTATTGATTGAATATACCTGGAGAATCATTCTGTTGATTTAGATACATGTTGGACTGTTAACTTATTAGAATGTCTAAATCAAGATATGTAGAAGTAAAATAGTTATTGAGTTATACAATTTGCTATAAACATAATAAAAATCACTCCCAGAGGGTATAGCTTCAGATTGATAGTATGATGCAATAATTATATTTATATGACTCATAGTTACAATAGTCTGAAAATGTTACCAACTTAATATATAATTTGTCAAATTCCAAATTTAACTATATACTGTTCAGAATATTCTTATATCTTATTGCATTACTTCCACAGTATAGAAGAGTTTCTGAAATATGTTGTGCAGTAATGGAGAGTACTGCAATTCATATCCTGTCTATTTGGAAGTACCTTGAAATAGTGGGGAGAAATTGTATAGTAATTTACAAATGCGAAGTTGTTGAATTGTACCTTCCAAAATGTTTTACATTTAGTTAATGGAGAGTTTGTATGACAGTATACAGCAGAACAGAGCTGTAATAATGTATTTTATCTCTCTCTGAAAAATCTCTACTTTGATTGAAATTATCAGTTACAAGTAATAACAGTTAGATATCTAATATTAAGTAGACAAAAAATACATTATACAAGGCAAAGAACAGTATGCCCGGTAGGAAGTGAAATTTGAGAAACATCAATGTAGGGTGTATATTAATGCAACTCAAGTCACATGTAAAGCCCTGTGAAGCTCTGTGCTATTCAATAAGTATCTCTTTTAATAATACTCTACATACCATTGAGATTACATTTTGAGCTGCTTTAACATCATAGATCCATTCAATAGAGATTAATTATTTCATATTCGGTGGTTTTACAATAAGTCAACCAGTATGGATTTTTAGCCATCAATATATTGGAATACCTATATCTTCTTCCATTAATGACTATAACTTTTTCAAAATAAATACTATTGATAAATCTTTTGGTAGAAATTACTTCTTTCAGTTTGTGTTACTACTACTGTCAATACTATATTTGAAAATACAGTACTATGAAACTGTTGGCCTGAAAATGTAAGTTGTATAGTACAGATTCATATCTACTGGAGAGGAAAACAAGTATACAAAGTATATTAGGACTGGTTGTTTAAGTAATAAATTGTTTAAATAGAGTATTAGTTTACAAGTAAACAGTAATATTGGATAACAATGATTTCAATTGCCACCAACATAATGAGCTCCAACTAAAGTTATACAAACAAAGAAAATATAGAGGGTAATAAGTTTAATATTTTTTTAAAAGAAGTATAAAACTTAAAACAGTCAACAAATAGATTTAGATTTCATAGTTTTATGTTCAGTAAGGGACATTATATGATGTATGTCAGTGCAGTTCAAGATACAGGTGCTACTCAACAAGTTAAGATAGAGATTTCAATGTACTTAAAATAAACTCTGTTATATATCTAGCAACTTACAAATACTGTAATAGATAATTAAGATTCTAGCAGAGGTTAGTTTAATTATACTATCATAGAGTGGGGTCATATGATGCTAAATCCTGCATAACTATATAGTTAGCTAGTTTTGACTTCTAGGTCAATTGAGATGTCGGTGTAGAGAAATCATGGGTTTTATTACAATGGTGGGCTCAAGAAGGCTGGTACTGTCCGAGTGCCGGGTAACATATGTTATCTATCTGTTCACCAATCTGTCAAGTCACAGTCTTCCGTGGATTTGATTGGATATGTACTGTTGCTTCGTGCTCATTGTGACTGGCTTCGCTTTTCACTTCAGGCCTTGTGTCTGAGCGGAGCGAAGCTCATTTTACTCTAGATACTGTCGCAGCCAATATCGGATGCTCACGTGCAAGTGACACTTATTCTGGGCTTGGCTTGGCTCCAAAATCAATCAACCTCGTCGCGGGCTTTAGAGTAAGACAACAATCCAAGCACCAAACGACTGCGAGTGAAATTGGCAGTATGGAAGCCTTAGAATCGGATGCAACTTCTCCATCTGTCAAAATATCTCTGCCATTGGTACGAGTCCTATACTAATCTTATGCCATAATGGCTCATAAATCGACCTAGGCTTTCCAACAAGAAATATTCAACGATATTCGAGCTGAAGACCAGCTTGCCATATTAGCACGGGGCCTAGGATTGCTTCGCATCGTCACGAACCTTCTACATTCATATGATGCAGCCGGAGAAAATCTTGTACTTGTTGTTGGCGCCTTGGAGCTTGAGACGAACTGGATTGGCGAGGGTGTATATATGGGGCACCCGGATATATCCTAAAGGAAGGTGGCTGATTGCATTCCCTAGCACTGGCGGAACAAAATGCTATCTCTAAAGCGCCAAAAGCAAAGGGGCTGAATATAATAACCACGCATGCTATGAGTGTGGAAGGAAGGTTGGCGATTCTTTCGTCGTCTATATATGGAGTCTGACAAGGTGAATACAAAATATAGAAGGAAAACGTATGCCAAGGGAGGAATGTTCGCTGTTACTTCGAGGATATTGCAAGTGGATTTGTTGACGGAGCGTAGGTTATACAAACTGATAAACACAGGTTGCGCACTGCTGACAAATTTAAAGTTCTTTCGCCTGAGAAAATCACTGGTGTGGTAGTGCTACACGCTGAGAAGTAAGAACCTGTCCGAATCGGCGATCATAATCATCAGGCTGATGGTGCGAGGTGAAGGGTCACTGCCGTGTCTCCAGAAGCCTTCATTCTCCGTTTATATCGCCAAAAGAACAAAGACGGATTCATCAAGGCGTTCTCGGACAGCCCAGTGCCGTTCACAACTGGCTTTGCCCCTTTGGCAACCATGATGAGGAACCTTCATCTTAGCACGCCGACGCTTTGGCCACGGTTCCATCTTTCAGTTGCTGAATCGTTAGAGATCAAAAAAGCAGAAGTGATAGAATTGAATATAGCCATGACCGAGTCAATGCAGCAAATACAGACCTCTATCCTTCAATGTATTGAAACATCGCTAAGTGAGATCAAAAAGGGAAACTTGAAGGAGCTGGATGTGGATGATTGGAATGTGGAGAGTGCGTTGCACAAGAATTTTGATATTATTGTGAGACAACAGTTGGATCCAATTTGGCACAGGGTTAGCTGGAAGACGAAGCAGATTGTGGGGGACTTGAAGGACTTGAGGGAGATGTTGAAGTAACAACCCCTCGCTTGATTCATGTTGGGATTGTTACTGAGAGAATAGCTATTTGGTGAGCTACGACAGCGTCAGCTTTTACCAGTACCTAGAAGGGATTTTGGTTACGCAGAGTACAAACTCTGCTGGACAGGGTAGACCGAATCAATCACCATGGCTATTCCTGGATGCTGCGCAGATCATCTTCAACACTGCCAAAAACCGCGCATATTCCGGTAATGTCAACAAAAGCAGTGCCGATAACAGCGACGGAGGTGTACCTCCAGAGCTTGTGCCGGTGCTCGAAGAACAACCAAAGTGGGCGTCGTTGTCTAGTATTTTAGACGAGATTGAACGAGATATCTATTTCAATCCTTCGTTTACGAATACTCCCTGCGGAACGGTTCTGGTCATGTGTTCCGACGCAAAAGAATGTCGACAGCTCCGCGAGTACTTACAGACAGTTGATCGGCCCACCGGCAACGATGATGCTTGCGATGACGCAGATGAAGCAGGACATGAGGAGGAGGGGCGCAAGTATACGCACTCTGCAGCCTTCATGATGCGAAGAAGGCTCCGTGGCTATTTAACTTGGAAACGGGACCTTGCTAGATTTAAGGCAGCGTTGAATGATATGAACAAGACCGGCGGTTTACCCCAAGCTCAGGTCCAGAAAAGACAACCAGAGAGTTTTCGCGGCCGTGCTCCTGCACACAAACGGCGGAGAACACGCGGTGGATCTTCTGCGAGGGCTTCCCGCGCTACGGAAGGAAGGGTCCAAGCACCCGAAGAATCGGCTGCGCAAGTTGTGGAACTGTGGAAAAGCCTCAAACTTACAGAAGCGGAGCTGAACATGAAGCAAGAGATTGCAGTGGACCCATTAGATAATATGGAGAATTATTATGAGTTGTTTAATTTTCAGAATTTGGTGGTTGTCCACCCGTTTAAGGGAGATATGGATGATAGGCTTCTAGAGGAACTAAGACCGAGGTATATTATAATGTACAATCCAGATACTGCGTTCATACGTAGAGTTGAGGTTGGTTCTTAAAATTTCATGGTGTCCTGGTATTACTTTGGGCGCTGAGTATCAATAGGTCTATCGCAGTTCACACAATGACCGGATGGTAAAGGTTTTTTTCTTATACTACGGCGACTCGGTCGAGGAGCAGCGGTTTTTGTGCGCAGTTCGAAAAGAGAAGGAAGCGTTCTCGAAGCTGATTCGCGAGAAAGGGGTGAGATATCTTCCGTATTTCTGCTTGCAGTCATTAACATAACAGTCCATGGCTGTAACTTTAACAACGGAAAGCATAGAGCTCAATGACTCCCAAGAAGTCTTTCTGAGAACATTCAACACACGTGTTGCTGGTGGGGGCAAACTCGTAGCAAAATCCGAACAACCTAGAGTCATCGTCGATATTCGTGAATTTCGCAGTTCCCTACCCTCACTTCTTCATGGACGACGCAATGACATCGTGCCAGTTACATTAACTGTTGGGGACTACATTCTCTCACCGGATACCTGCGTGGAGCGCAAGTCTGTCAAGGATTTGATATCGTCGTTTAAGAATGGAAGGCTGTATACTCAGTGTGAGAGCATGACTCATCACTACAAGCAACCGATGCTATTGATTGAATTTGAACAAAGCAAGTCCTTTAATTTGGAGGTGAGTAATTCGTATACTGTATTATGGAACGGAATTTATTGGTTCTGTAAACAGCCATTTGCAGATTTGACCTCGGGGATTGGGCAAAATGATTTGCAGTCTAAGATGGTTCTTCTGGCGCTGGCTTTTCCGAAGGTCAAGTTTATATGGTCTTCGAGTTCCTACCAAACGGCAGAGATCATTGAGGAGCTCAAGGTATAGATCTACGTTCTTTAGTTGGCTAGGTGTGCTGATTTGTCGTTTACAGAAGAATCAAGGGGAGCCAGATCCTGATAATGCGGTATCTATTGGTCTCGATGAGGGAGAAAACCCAACCGGCAACTACAATCAAACCCCGCAGGTAAAGCCTTCATTCGATACTTCCCCTGTTCCTTGCTGACAGCCTGTATGTAGGATATGCTACGGGTCGTTCCAGGCATCACGTTGAAGAATTACAAACACATCCTCGCAGATGTCGAGAACTTTACGGAGTTGAGCAATATGGAGGAGGCTGAGATTAGGGAGCTAATTGGAGCCGATGCAGCGAAGAAGGTGTATAGATTCTTGAATCGGATGTTCTGAGCTACTTGTAGCAACTAGGCAACGAGCTATACGTAAATGTCTCACAATGGTACTTCTCCACATAATATATCCGCTATCCCCTACACGCTCGGTTTTCCTTCAATTCGTATCCTTTTGCCACAGCGGTGATCCTGCCATATTGGGGATAGTAAGGACAGTGAGTGATCAACACTCAGCTACTCTCTTTAATTCTATCTACTTGGAGCCATCCAGATGGCGGCCCCGCCACCAGGCAGCTCTTACAAATACTCATGCCACACAATTTACAACTCTTTCTAGCAAGTGGTGCTCTGGTATACTTCTTACCCACCCTTCTCTGATCAAAGCGGCAAAATGCACACTTCTTTCTCTTGCCAGTCCGTCTATCTCATGCTGACTGTGTTGTAGTACTTCGGTAAGCAGGTACTTTTTGGCGAAACACATGGGTGTGCTTTTGCCTGTGGGATGAGCTCACTTCTGAGGCCAGACTTTCTGAGTCCCTTCAGGTTTACCAGCTGGATTGCAGTTTCTAGCCGGAAGTCTTTGTGTGTAATAGAATGCTCTCCTTATCCAGAGGAGGTAATAGGGCCTTGTTGACAGGCCATAATAAGAAAGGTGTTGATGGGGGCAATATCAAATAACCTGTAGAAGAGTGGAAGCCAGTTCCTGCTGTTAGTGTATTGAGTGAAAGTTTGTTGAGTAAAAGTATATTGAGCAAAAGTATATTGTGTAAAAGTTTATAGTATGAAAATTTGTTGACTGAAACATATTTTAAGTGAAATATTTGTTTAGTGATGAATTTATTCCACAAAGAATATATTAAGTACATATCTAATTGTGTAAGCAATTTGTTGTGAGAACGTATATTGTGTGAAAATGTGTTAAGTAATAGTATATTGCATAAAAGTTTGTTAGGTTAAATGATATTGAGTGAAGTAGATCATACAGTAATAATTGTCACAATTTACCTAATATTGAAATGATAATATAGGATTACCCAAAGTAGAGCGTATATGCATGTGGTCTTGCCATGTAAGATATTTCGAAGCAATCAGTCAATATTACCAGTGCATTACACTTTGAAGAAAGCTGATATATTATTTTCATATTAGAGTGATGTTACATATTTGGCAGATTTATTTGCTAACAAGATGTAATATTGTTAAAAAAATATATTGTATTACAATCTTATCATCCAACAGAAACAACTATACTGATATTGTTTATTGTATCTGAAATTGTATTACTGTTGGTGCCATTTTATATATGGCTATTTATATGTAACTGTAATAAATATATATTAAAAGAAACTACTCTCAGGTTGTTAGTAAAATATATTAGCATTTGTTTTGGTGTTGAAACAGGAGGTGAGGTATTTGGAATAAATACATTATAGCAAAATTTTAATATGAAAATAAGGGACTTAGTTTGCCAATATCTATTTAAGTAGATATCAGATATAAATAGAGTAAGAAATAGAAAATTTTGACAATTTGATGGAAGATTGGTCAGTTCAATATACAGCTATACTCACTTTATATTCAAACTATGATTTCTTCTTTCATAGATATCCTAAAGTATACAGAATTGAGTGATTGTTTGAAAAATGTATTATATAGTTGTATAACTATATTTGGATAAAAAATTTCTCTCTGTCTGAGTAGGTTTGAACTGAGTATTCCATTTTGATTGTTCAAGAATTTCAATACTAAATCATGTCTTCAATCTCATATCTGTGTTAGGGGTTCTCCCTTAATAGAGGTGATGGTACATGTTTAATTGTCAAAAGGGATATGTACCACGGAGTTACTCTAGGTCTAGTTACATGGTATACATAACGCCTGCCTTAGACAATGCAAGTAGGCCAGTCCTATGGTCCTTAGTGGGATTACATAGGAGCCTTGTGTCGATTTGATTGTGAGCCTCATTGCTAGCGGATTAATTCACAGTGCAAGCAAATTGTACTGATTTGATGATGCCATCACCTTGGCCAGTCTTAAGCCTTCAGGGCTAAAGATGCCAGTTATTTCTTACCACATTCAGTAAACTAGGCTAAGTGGGACTGGACACGTCGACTGCATTGAAGGGAATGACGTGTCGGGCAGATGATCGCCAATATGCAAGTTAGTGGGACTTCAAGCCGTTTCCCTATGGAATCAGAACCCGTTGGGAACAGCTCAGTCAGAGAGACCAGACTCAGTCTAAGCATGGTGTGTCTAACTGATTAAGACGTGAGCATAGTAAATAAGACCTGGAGCTTCCGACTCCCTTCGAGGGGATATATGAGCAAAGCAAACTACCATTAGCATCTTAGGTCAAGATCAAATGTTGACATAGCAATGTTGGGCCACCACATAAGTCTCTGATGCAGTTAAGCCAAATAGCTGTAGTGGTGAGGTTGCCACTTAATCTGTCACATTGAGCAAACTTGCATAAAGCACTCCACATAACAACGTCAGGTGAGGAGATGTTTCAAGTATCCAAAATAAATGTGTTGTGAGATATCTAAGTTGAAGTTACTGTTTGATTGGATCCTATTGCTGACGATGGCCCTTTGGGAGAGTAACTCATTATGACCAATCATGAAATGACACAATAACCTTTGGGATGTATGGTCCTTATCGCAGAGTGTGGCTCACCAAGAGTACTCTACAATATGACAGATCAAATCATAGCAATCCTTGATTGATGATGATGGCCTATCGGGAGAGCAACTCTTTAAAACCAATCATACAATACACGAAAGCTATAAAGAGACAGCAATGCTCCGGCATTGGGAACGGTAGCCCCAGAAGCATGAACCATACCTACCTGCGAGACCGAAACTGAAGTATTATTGTGGTTTTCAGTTCTCATTATCATTAACAGGTATATAAGTATTATCTATTAGTAGTGTTAGCAACGGTTCCGGGTTACCCGGCTCTGGTCTGGGTTGAAACCGCAACCGAAAACCTGGTCCGGGTTAGAAATCACCAAGGGAACCAATTCGCCATGGGTCCCATACAGGGTGACTAGCGCCGGGTTGTTACCCAGACCAGACATCTAGCCGTTGCTTTTTGGCAGGCTCAAAACCGGACCGTGATTCCAATTCCCAGTTCCAACCACAGTGGCTCCAATTAAGTTTTCAAGTTCTTAACGTATCATGATAAGTTCTATCCGTAAAAGACCAAGATTTTGGTGGTCTTTCAACCCCTGGGTTCCAATTTGCACTCCAATCAATATTCGTTGAGTCACGATCAGATAACACTCACAATCACACCCAAATTGCTGGTTTGCAATAGCTACACAACTAATATTGCTCACATTAAAAAATTGCAGACCGGCAGGTAAAACATCTCCTAAAGCTGCATCATTCACATATAGATCATCCTGCGATACAATCAGAACTAAAATACTTGATTGGAGGGCGAATGCCGGGCTTGCAAGAACCCGGTTTTCTGGTGGTACACGGCCCAAAAGCAATGGTCCTGGTTTTTCGTGTGGTAAGACCAGTTGCAACTGTTCAGTTGCGTTTCCAACCCTAACCCGGAACAGTTCTAGCGGCTTCGAACGATTGCTGACACTATCTATTAGGATTGTATGCGGTTCCCCCGCCCCATGATTCAGCATGAGTTCAATAATGAATACAATGTCATACTGTGTGCTTTATCTTTATTTCTGGATTGCTTCAAAACAGAAGACCAGTTGTTTGCAGCACAGTGTATCTGGTAGTTGGCAAGTAAAATCAAGTTCACTGAGATATTGATGTATTATCGCCAATATATGATATTCCCTTCAAATTATATTAATAACGTTTGGGTAATGCCATTACAAAAACAAGTTTCCGATGTATTGATAATTCCGGAATCCGATATCGTGGTACTAGACATGAAAAGCAGTTCGGATTCAGCATTGCATTCTTCTCGACAGACATTACTTCATCAGCAATGACCCTAGTTTCCATCTTAAACACCCGGGTGTTGCGGACGGCTCTGATGGCTCTGACGAAACCTCGTACCCTCTGATGGAGAATTACACGCTACCTGTTGCGTTGCATACGTACCTCCTTTACTTTGTGGTGACGTATACGCATCATCAGAACAACACATGTGTTACACTCTTCGCAGGGGCTGCAGTTATACTGAGGCAGTTTACACAACGCCTGGCGATGTTTATGCTGTTCTCCGGCCGAGTGCCAGGTTGAACCTCTCCGCTTATTGCTATATATCGGATGCTGCACACTCCCCATATATGTTCAGTTTTGAGATGTTGTTACTTATTACAATACAGTCTTCGCTTTGGATACATCGCTTGCCGTTGCATTCGCTTTGCCATTATTGTATTTTACAGGTTTGAAATATACTGTCCAATCTTCACACTCTCTAGTAATATGCCCTCAGTCCTCCACATTCTGCGTTGATCCATCATCAGCTAGCGGTGCTTCTTCCTCCTCATCTGCATCCGCATCATCGCCATGTCCAATCTTCACACTCTCTAGTCCTATACCCTCAGTCCTCCACATTCTGCGTTGATCCATCATCGGCTAGAGATGCTTCTTCCTCCTCATCCGCATCCGCATCATCGCCATGTCCAATGTTCACACTCTCTGGTACTATGACCTCAGTCCTCCACATCCTGCGTTGATACATCATCGGCTAGCGATGCTTCTTCCTCCTCATCCGCATCCGCATCATCGCCATCATTGCCCTCATACCCATCGACATCACTGATTCCCAGGTCAAACCTCTCGAGTTCAGTCACGGGCCGTCGTCGCTGGCTGGCAGTGGGGATGGCATCGCGCTCGTCGCTTTTGTCGCCTTCATCTTCATATTCCCCACTGCCCCCTGGCATCCTGAAATGCAGTTCGTCATTCGTGCAATTGTTGTCTATCGGGATGTTTGGGTCAGTGCTTCAGATCTGAGGCTCCTCAAGCGCTACTTTGGAGGTCAAATAGTCAAGAAGAATAGCATTGTCAACACGCGCTGCTTCCACGCTGATGACCTTGGCAGGCGTTGGGTTCTCCGCCTGTTGGATCTGACCCTTGACTGTCGCAAGAGTGTTTTTATAGACCCTCTTTTGTTAGCTCTCCGGTAGTGTGTTCCAGGTATTTATTAGGAATGTATACGTGTCTGCAACGCCAGGCGAGGTTAACAACTTGCGACCCGGGCAGCAGGATGCGTTCTTACCACCGTCATTCATGTAGTTGAAGTAGTTTGAACAATCAGGTCTGTCCGCTTTCAGCTTTGACCTGGACGCTTTCGGATGAACACCTTTGTTCTTTTGCCACTCCACAAGAGCATGGCGCAACGTGGTGCAGGTAAACATGATCAGTGGCGAGGCTATATAACTGTCCTTGTCGTCAATCATGGAATTGTACAATCCATCAGCATACTTACTGCGGATATTCGCCCGATGATGAAATTTGATGTAGATAAAACCCGGGATTGCTTCCGCCAGGAAGTAGAGTGTATGCTGGCCATTTGTTAGCAGCTTTGGACTCTCTCTGCATTGGATTTGGACCGCATACACCACCTTCCACACACTCTGCTTCAGGAAAAAGATACTTATTGTCTGCCAGAAGGGAATCAATGAATTCCAAATGCTCGGCGGCAGATTCAAAGCGGTGGAGATCATAAAGCTCTGCTATGATGTCCATGGCTGATTGAATAGGATGGGATTTAACCATATCGACTTGTGCTCGAACCTTGTACCGGTTTGAGCATGTAATATCCAACGTGGGCCATTCCTTCAGCATACCTCTTTCAAGATCCCCACTGTGTGCGCCTCAAATGCTATGGACCAAATGTTGTTTTGCTGCATAGCGGTGTTCCAGTACTTCTCTATTATCTGCCAGTGTGGGCCTTCAGCTAATGCTTTCGCAATGCGTCGCATTGCATAACTTACCATCTCCAAGTCACTTGCACTCATAAACGGCCTTGTGTTCCACATGTAGAGCTCCAGGAGTCTGCCCGTTGCAAATACAAGACGCCTCATGTCTGAGTGACCAAATCGCTGGATGCTGCGACTGCCGGAGACCATTGATTGAGGTGTAGACACCGCCTGCCGTTGCAATTGCCACTGCCTCTGTCTCTGATTCCTGTCTGGAGCTCGCGTTCGCAGTGGATTTGTAATGATCGCCCGGGCTTCTGGATTAGGGATAGGGGTAGGCAGGTGTTCAAGACCGCTGAGAGGAGTGGGAGTACTAGCAATACTGGATGCGGGGCTGGATACAACGTGGCGCATTGGGTCTGTCTGTGAGGTATCTCTGGGTGCTGGTGTGCTACGACTGCTTATACCCGGCGTGGCGGTCGAAGTATTTATCGACCGTCGCTGTGCAGCAGACGGGGTCGAAGCCATGCATTGAGTGATATCAGCAACGCGAGAATTGTTCAGCGAAGATGAGGGGGTGGAGTTCTGACCTTGGATTGAAAAGGCTACGGAACTCCCTCCTTGAGAGTAATCCCTCTTGCCAGCCGGTACGGAAACGCGTCTCTCAGCAGGGGGAAGTGGAGAATTCCCCGAAGGCCCGCGCTTTCAATGATTAGCAAGACTTCGAACATTTTGTACAACCGGAGTGGTGTCAGGGTGAGGGCATTGGGAAGGCATCGTCCGATATAGATGTTGGACGTTAAGAATGCAGGAACAATTTCCTCTGTATGCATATGCAATGGCAGGCGAGGTAGACTCCTATTTGAGCGGCCAGGGAGGGATTTGACAAAACAGGGAGGCGCGGTGTAGACCGCGTTAGACTCTGAACCGTGATAATACTCGGGGACCAGATCCCTCGAAAACCATTCAATTATGGGGTCAACTGTCATCAGTTTTAACTCAGATTAAACTCAGCATTGATATTCACTGTTACAGCAACGTCTGAAGATCTATTTGCACGGCTTGAGGGGTGTTTATGCCTTCTTGGTGCTGTGATCGTAGTATTGCACTTGTTCTTCGCACAATACTTCAAACCATCGATAGTGTATAACTTCAGCTTCCCGGCGGAAATTCCCATTTGGCAGAGGTATAAGCATCGCAACGCGAACAATGACGTATTCTCCTTTCTATAACATCAGTTGCGTGTGATTTTTCCACTGCTAGGCGTGGTGGCAGCCATGTTGGATGGTTGCACAGTTAGGACAACCTGAGAACAACGCAGTGTGCTCCGACATGCCTGAGGTCTGAGTGGTGAAAATGGTGTGAGATGCCAAAGCAAAGCCCGGCGTTGAAAACTATTTTCACCGCGAGTACTTCATCTCGTCTTGAGGGTTCTCATTCATGAGGTGCCTGGTGGTTGTGCAAGATGTAGGTTGGGCCATTTTGTGTTCGTTAACCAACAAAACGCAGGAAATCAATCAAAAATATCATATCTCACAAGTTGAACCAAGAAATCGCAGGAACTCGAGTATATATATCCGTTCTTCCCGCCTACACCTTCATTCCCTCTTCCTCCCGTATTAAACGCACTGCCAGCATCCTGAACCATTTCGACATCACGTGACTGGCATAAAACAACACTTCTCGTTCCAAAACACACCCGATAACCTACACAACTTTGTAGGTTCCCTCTGGGCTTCCTTCCGCTCCATGCAACTGTATCATAATGCTAATGCTTCGGATGTAGATTCATTTTCAACTCACAGTGATGGCACCAAAGGGCAGCCGCAATGGAAAGGCGAAGTCTAGCGCAAGGATACCGACATCGGTCATTAGTCGACGCCTGTATTTGGATCGGGACAGTATAAAGGGATTCATCCCCGAATACATCCGTGGACTCATATGGATATACCATGTATGCAGCGTCAAGGATGAGAGGGCATTGGACCTCCTTTCTGATATAATCTTTCTTGATCCAGTCACAACTCGCCACTTTTCACAATTCCAGCTGATGTGGCCGCAGTGCAGGAGCAGGAGTTCGCCTTTTTGGGAGTGGTGGGCTGCCTTCCGCTCTTATATGGGGCAAATATTTGACAAAACCCGCGAACAAATGAACATTTGGAGGTGTGACAACCCCCGTGCCTTCGGGGATCAAGTCGATTGCTCCAAACAACGGACAACCAGCTCGGGGAAGGTTACACTTACCGGCGAGCGCTTCGCTTGGTACGGTAGCAATGATCCCAGGGGAAAGAGTGAGCTGCCAAGCTGCCGGCAGTAGGAGCCAGGCGGCTTCCTGGCCGTTAGACCACTGAATTGGGATGAGATAATCGACAAGGATGATGATGATGAGAGCTGGGTGGATCCCGGAGCGCTGAGCGGTGGAAGGAGCCATCCTGGCAATGGCAAGGACAATGATGACGGCGAGGGTGAGGAGGACACGGAGGGCTGTGAGTAAGGCACCAGGAAAGGGAAGGGAACACAGGATGGGAAAGGGGAAAGGGAAGGGGAAGGGGAAGGGAAACAGTAAATGGAAAAATATTGTTGAATAAACCCCAGGGGGAGATGATATCTCTCGTGCCATTGCATTGCAGTTGCAGAAGGAAATGTATGAGGCAGACTAGGATACGGAGGGCGAACTAGAGCAGTTATATTTAGAGCCGGAAGAATCGCCCGCCGTGGCAATTTCCTCGGATGATGATCCCGACTCTACTGAGGAGTTGGACGGCAAATATGACTCAGAACATGATTCTGATGTGGATATGCGCATGGAGGATGATGTAGACGCACAATGCGGCGTTGATTTGGACGGCGATGTGGATATGGAAAGGGACGGTGACGATGTAGAGGAGGAGGATGAAGAGGAGGAAGATGAATAGGAGAAGGATGAGTAGGAGGATGAGGATGAGGAGCAGGATGAGGATGAGGATGATGGCAAAGAACCTCGGACGACTGGCTAGGGGGAGATGGTAAATACATCGGCTGACGATGTAGATGACATGGTAGACGATGAGCCAATCGTGCTACCTGAGCAAGGCCAGCAGATGCGCGAGCATCCCCCAGGGCCACAACCTCCGGCACCTGCCCCACGGCCACAAACCTCGGAGCCTCGCCCACGAACACGAACTCCGGAGTCTTATCCCCTCGGTGGGCTGGTGGTTTTGGGGTATGTGACGCCGCAAAAACATCGCCCAGCGGTGCCAACTCTGCGAGAAGCTGAGGCAGCCGGAAACATTTCGGATGTGGATGTGAATTGGTAGCTGCTCCGCGAATCGGCAGGTGGTGACAGTCTCCCCGATGTCCCTCTCCCCAATTGCCCTCTCCCCGATGTTCCTGCCCCTGGCGCGCGCCTGGATGGCTCGGTAGGCTAGGACTGAACCAGTCCTCGGGTTGCATAGGAGGCAATGGTTGTTGCGTTCAGGTTAGGGTGGGGTTCTCGTCTTGTTCGTTTCCTTTGTTCTGATCTATATATCTCAGGCATTGATTATTACACGCGTCGCGAGGTTTTTGAATCGCTCAGGGCTTATATTCTTTCTGGGTTTTGTTGTGGTTTTATTTGATTCATAGTATTATGGGACATTGCGCATGCAGCGTTTTTGCAACTCCTGGCGTGTAAGGAACCTCCGTGTGATGGTGTTGAGGCTCACTATATCTCTCAAGTTCGCTGAAAGTATTGTGACTTACACCCACCAGGCTGCTCAGGCCCCGCACCGACTTTCGTCCCGTTCTGCGGTGTATACTCCACTCCTCGCGTGTCGTTGCCAATGCCAGAGAAGATCCCTTTCTGTTGACCCGAATTTTCATGCCAAAAGAAGTTCACCTCAGATAGCTGGCGACTTAAATACAACAAATTAGACCATCCTGAACACCTTCAAGTTGCACGCCAGAAGAATCTGGATATTCGCAGTGCGCCCCCAAACTTTGAACCCGCTCAGTGTCGTGAATTCAACGCTAACAATGATTCACTCGAAGACTTGGACGCGTTTCGCTACCTTGAACACGTTGAAAACATTGCACATTCGGACTCTCAAACACTGCCACCTCCTCTGCCGCAGACGAAATCATTCCCTGGGGCCGGCGCTCCGTTGAGCAATTACATTGCTGAGCCCTAGGAATGCGACACTCAGGGTTGCCTTGAGACAAACCTACAAAACAATCCCTATTACCCGTTTGCAACGCGTGAAGAGTACAAATATATCCACTGTGGGATCAAGAAGAAGCGCATGAAGACGTACTATGACAACGTGCTGAAGGAAGAAAACACCGCTCTGCATTTCCCAAGCTTCAACAATTGGGATGGCGTCCAGAAGCTCATGGCTTGCATGCCAGATGATCAGGCTCTCAAGGAGTGGGAACTACACACTCTCGAGGATATGAGATGGAATGATAATCACCAACGCCCTATCAAATACTGGAGTTGAGACATCATCAAATGCATGAGATCATTGATGCGGCAGCCAGCCTACGCCGAGCATCTCCTTTACCCCCCTCAGCATTGCTTGAACAGTGATACGTCACCGAAACACCTCTTTACCGAAATGCACACTGCGGAATGGTGGTGGGAGACACAGGTAAGGAGAAACACTCGAGCATAATCACATATTGATCGACGTCAAGCCAATGCTCAGAGTGGGGGATATACTGGTTCCCTTGATCTTCATGTCCGTCGGAACACATCTCTCGAATTTTGCTGGCGACAAGAAAGAGTGGCTTGTATATTTGACCAGTGGCCATCTATTTTCGAAGATCCGCCAGATGCCCTCAACGCACACCGTAGTAATGGTCGCTCACCTGCCGATTCCAATCAAGAACCGCAATATTCCTCAGAAGCGGCTCTATGAGCAGCGGTTAACAAACTGAGAGGTGCTGAATTGAGTACTCCGGCCGGCACTCCAGCCTCTCACCTTTCAACAAGATCCCAGCGCTGAGAGCGGGTATTACAACATTCTCTGTGCAGATGGCAACTGCAGGCGTTCCAAACTGGTTTCAGCAGCATGGCTTGCAGATTGCCCAGAGTATAGCGACCTACATCATCTCGAGCGGCATGTCTGTTTCCGGTGCGAGTGTCCAAAGAACGAACTTGGAGATTATCTCCCTCCTGACTAGCAACACCCCCGGCGGGATCACAACCTAGGTAAAACACACAGAGATGCCAACACCAAGGCAGCCGATGCCGATTTCTTGTCGCGCCATGTTCACCGAGGATTGAACGTGTTTCGATATACTCCCTGTATAGCCAGCGACCTCCCGAAGCCTGACCTCCTCCATACAATGCAGATCGGCATGCATGACCACCTCCAGAAGTGGATTTTCCATTTCATGAAGATGCACAAACGGCTCGACAAGTTCAATGCAATCTGGTTATCCGTGCCTGCTTACCACAACCTCACACCCAAAAATCAGTCATATGAGGAAGTTTCTCAATGGAATGGGAAGGAGATGAAGGAATGGAGCCGGTACCTGCTTGGAGTTGTAACCCAGTCTCCACGCGGAGGAATTCCTGCTCAGTGTCCCATATTGAATCGCGCAATTGCGTGCACACGGGTATTGTTAGAATTCTATATGTATGCTCGATATAAATCTCACGATGATGCAACATTCAGCTATATGGAAGACGCCTTGCGTTGTGTTCACACCTTCAAAGATGTTTTGTTACTCAGCCGAGCTGGCAAAAAGGTGAATGCCAAAGCCAATGCCCTGAGAACTGACCTTGTGAAGAAGCGAAAGGTAGACGAGGAAACAAACGCTGAAACTTGGACACCGTCCAGGAAGCGGCCCGAAATGAACGCCTGGCGGGATTATACTAGCCACGAGATAGATGTTTCCAAGGAGTTAGATGCCGACTTCAACTGTCCGAAGATGCACTCGATGACTCATTGGGCCGAAAAGATTCGTCGATATAGAACCTTGCAACAGTATTCTGCCGAGAGACATGATCAAGAACATAAAATGAACCCCAAGGACAGTTGGAACGCCTCCAATCACAATCTCAACTACCTGCCACAAGCTATCACCTTTCAGTGTCGCATTCTCTGCTTCGAAATGAGAGAGCTCTATCTCCAAGCCCTCGCTCAGTGTCGGGAGCGTGGCGCTGCCGCCTGCAAAGTCCTCCCTCCCAGTGCTGACCTGGCTGCCCCCCTGAGCTCCCAGTCATATGCGAAGCCCGAATTCATGGGACTCCAAAACCGCCATGATGGGAAGCATCCTAACGCTATGATCAAAGACTTCGGAGCATTACTTGACAATACGCAAGATGCAACGCACCCCGTGGCGATATAGAGTGGCAAGCGGGAGTTCATCAAGCATAAGAGTCGTAACAAGACGTATATGTCAGATGAACAACTGCACGCAATGGAGCTCTGTATTTAGCATGGTATTAAAGTTCAAGTTGAGGGTTCAGAAGGTGAACGCATATCCCAGATGTGTCGATGCACAGGAAGCCAGAGCTTGCACAGAGGGGACCGACAGAATGACTGGGTGTGGGTAAAGTAACCTTCGGCGAGGTGTTATGGCGCGCTGAATGGGTGTCTCCGCTGGCAACTGCAACGACTATTCAAAATCAAGCTCCTAAATGAGGATGGAGCTTTCGTTGAGTACTGGTTAGCCCTGGCGCTCACCACAATACCTGAAAACTTGGGGAACTTGGATCCCGTCTCACGGAATGTACAAATGAGAAAAGCACTGGCAGCCGTTGCCTTGCAAGTGTTCAGCGTGGGACACATCGTCGGCTGCGCGCACATAATTCAAGAGATAGCTACTAGTATTAAGACAGCAGATGGAAGGAATGAGCGATGGATTGTCAATAGCTACATAGATCTGGCGACTTGGAATGATGTGTATAATTAGTAAAGAGAGAATTGCATTTTGCGCGCAGGTAGAAGGAACGCGAGGAGAGATCTTTGCAGTGTCACCCATTGCATTGCAATCCCGATGCAAGCGCATACCCAATGAACCCATTCCGATGTATGGTCACAGTTGGCCTCAATGCCAGAGTGTTCTTTTAAAATAGGAGACCGACAGAGTGAGAAGAAATGGTGAAACCCCCATCGGAGGGCGATATGCCACGCGAAGTGTGGTATTGATGCTGGGCGCGGAGTAATCCGCCACCGGGGTGTCTCAGATGGCTCTGATGGAGCGCGTCCACTCTGATGGAGCCATTCCACCCCGATGGAAATGTTTTTTGCTGATGTTCCTTAGTACCTGTCCCATACACAAAACAATTCAAATACCATTCATTCCAGAAAAGTGTTTAAGAACAATAAATATTGAGAACTCTTGATAAAACAATTACAAGCCAGACTTGGAAATCAAAGCAAGAAGCAATGAAGAAGAGCACGTGAGCTTCTTAGGAGTGGAGAATCGAATATTGAGGGAGATTACCCTTGGATGTACTATTGCTGATAGTATCTGAATGCCAGATTTATCAGGGAGAACAGGGATTTTGTGAACATATGTGGCAATTGAGATTGCGCTATCAACACGCACAATATTACTGGCATGATATTGATTAATCACCGAGATTAAGTGTACGAATTACTTTACGACATTTATTAATCGGCAAGATTATTTATACGCATTACTTTACACTACTAATTTATCCCTGAGATTAATTATACGAACTACTTTACGATATTACTCAATCACCAAGATTGATTATACCAATCACGTTGCGATATTAATCAATCACTGCAATTTACTATATGAATCACTTTATGATATTAATCAATCAATGAGATTAATTATACGAATCAGTTGTAAGATACAAATTACTCACCAAGATTAATTATCCGGGTTAGATGTATTGTCAGTATTGTATCATGCCACGATATGAGTTAGTCGCAATTTACCTTGAAGCATCTGATACGACTATATATATTTGTCCTCTTTGCGTTTTCCATCACTACAGATTGCCAATACATGTCATTTCGAGATACGCAGAGAAAATTATGATAGGAACTGCAGCCGTGTACCCAATACTTACTTTTGTATCTGTTGATACTTGTGTATATGACAGTTACTTAGGTGGAAGCACCCCCGTAACAATCTTAGATTGAAGTGAGTAATATAGTTTCATACAATGATATCTATTACTGGAATAGAAAGTAAAACCTTAGTCTTGTAGTTTTAAGATCATATCCAAACCATATCTGGGTATTGAGTTCCACAAAATCAACAAAACAACTACTATCATTAATAGTTGAGAAATTATTTACCTGATAGTCTGCAGTTGTAGTGTAAATATCACAAGTTACATCTAAATGAGAGAGTATATCTGGTATACCTAAATGGAAGTGAAATTGGTCGCACTACAGTTTCCATGACATAAAGTAAGTAGAGGCTATTTACAATATACTGTCTGCACAGATTTGTCTAATATATCTAGAGTTTACTAAATATATATATATCTATTGAAATTTCTAGCTAAATCTTCCCAACTTCAAGCCATTCAAAAGCAGCCAGACTATTTACTTAATGTCAACAGGCAGTTTTATCTAATATTTACTTTTGTACTAAGATATAGTAGTGGAAGTTCTTTACAAATATAATACTTCTATGTTTCCATTAGATGGAAATTACTATTTTACTTACCTTTACAATTGACTATATTTTGACTTTTTTCAAACATGTAGTTTATCTAAGGACAATACTTTTTATAGATATATGCCGGAAATATTTCAACTTGCTTTGCAACAAATATTATATTTCAATCAAAAATATACTATTGTAATGATATTTCACTGATTTATCAAATTGTTGTAGTAATATGTTATGCAAAATACTACTACTTGATTTTATGTATTTATTTTGTTTGGCTTGAAGTATATTAATTCCCATTTGATTTTGTAGTTTTGGTTTTGTTAGAGACAGTGACAGTATGCTGCAGTAATAATAGGAAGTATTTTCAGTTTACAGATAACATGAAACATTGTTAAAAAATATCAAATTCTTTATGAAAACTGATATATAACCTTACTGAGATTGTTAATATATATGGTGGTTACAGACACATTCAGTCCACTGGACAACAATTTTATGCTCAGTACTATTTGCTTGATGAGAAAATGTCCACATCTGTTATTAAGCCAGCCGATAGTAAGGGCAGTTCCTAAACCAGTGGTAATGATACAATGTTGTTTGCCATATGAATACAAATTAGTGATTTAGTTTTTAAAGATTAATTAACTTCATCTGATATATGTATACAAACACTAAATATCCCAACATGATCTCTATTATGATACATATATTGGAAACTACTTATAGATTGAAAGCATATTTGAATATAATAAATTATATACTCATACAGGGGAGGGGATATATGAATAATAATACAACAATCTACAATGAATAAGAAAATACTTTTCATGTACAACGAATAAACTCAACTTCAATTTGGTATCTAATATAGTGTAATATCTAACCAGAGTACTTTCACTGTAGTGAAATAGTTCAAAATGCTAATAACAGGAATGCACACCAGTAGAGTAAGGTTAGTTTCCAGAGTACTACGTACTGAAAATAGTACTGTGTAAGAGATTCATGTCAATCCCAACGAAATGTAAATGGTTTAGATACTACATACCAAATATGTGGGAAACTCTAGTCGGCTTCGCCAGTGTATTGAAACAATCTTTAATACTCCCAGGCCACTGTACAGATAGGCAAAGTTCTCTCCAATACTGCAAGTGTACTTTCAGGTACTCTGGAAGTACTTGCACTTGCGGAAATGCATTTCTGATACAACTAGATCAAAGTAATTGAATGGTCAACTTTCTCAGTATTGGAGATATTGATACAGCTGTCAGAGACGATCAACATGTTACTGTATCCCCACAGCAGTTATTTTTAATGTTCCAGATTCTGTATTCATAAGCCAATTCACCAGTCAAATTCATCTGTATTAGAAATTTGTATTTGATAATCGCCAGAAGATTTAGTATCACATCATATACCATTTGTTATTTATCTCACTCAATGAATATATGATTATTCTGTTGCTGTGACAATAAATGGTGCTCAAGCTCAATTGGAAATGCAGCAGGAAACTGCCATTCAGTAAACATAGAGTTGAACTTGAAGTACATGCTGTATGAATTGCAATACCTGAGTGAAACTAGAGATACACCTGCAGGTCAAAATCAAGTAAGCATTGAAACGCACTGAGAGGTACTTAATTAAACTAACATGGTGGAAAAAATTCGGGGAAATCGGGATATGGAAATGGTAGCCGTAATTGAGCAATATGGAAGATATACTTGAAGTATATTATTCAACCTTACTTCCACATATTAATCAAATAAATTTTGGAAATGCACATGGTAGCAGTGACTGAAAAGGTAAAGTGATGAACGGAAAGTGTGAGGGGTAGTACCATAGTGGTAGTAATGGCACTTAGGGAATGCATGACAAAAAAATGGAGATTGCCACAGGGCTAATGATGCAAATCACCTATTTTGAGATATCTCGAAGTCTGCCAATGAAGTTATCTCTGGCAAGGTCAATCCGGAGTTCCATGTCTAATGAGTAGTATCTGCCTACAGGCTGCTAATGGATTAAACTATGCAGATGCAATTAAATTGATTTTGCCAGGATGTTGAAAGTAGAAAACATCATGGAGGTGCTTAATTAACAACTGCACCTGCTCTATCTGACCAGGCAGGATAATACAGAGTAAAGGACTGACTTAGTAGAATTATGTATACTGCAGAGGTCATAGGATATGCGAGTATGCAGGACTTCAAAGCCTAGTCTTTAGAAGATCTTGACCATTTCTTGGGACTCCCCAGTCTTCAGATAGTTGAGATCTCAGCACACAGCATCTAAGGGATTACTTGCATTGGGTAAAGATAAGTGGCCTGAAGTGAACCTAGTCATTGAGTTGAGCTAGTATGTCTTACACATGATTACCTACATTGAGAGAGAATTGGTTGGTCACTGACTAAATCTCTAAAGCAAATGCTGATAATTTTAATTAAACTTGAGGCATTAATAGAATTGCCATAATACACTGTTTGGTTATGTGTTGGCAGATGTGCCAACTATTGTACAAATGAAAAATAAGATATTAAAGTTGAAGTAATGTTCTGTCAATTTGGAGTGTTTGATATCTTGTACAGAATGGTCCTATTTGAGAGTTTAATACTTTAAAACCAATTATACATGAATAAGATATCCAATCAGGATTTGAAGCTACATCAATAATGTATTGTCAGCAATATACTATACCTCGCAGATAAGCTGTACTGTAACATCAATGTCATAGTAAGAATATCTAAAAGAGTTTCATTCTTTTGACTTAACTATAATGAGATCACATTCTTCTGGTAATGTGAAGAACCAATATTTGCAGCAATCCACAGTCTGACATTAGCAGTGAAGAATGCTCAAATGTATTATTCAGAATTCAATTCTACATTACTTGTGCTACTTCATGAATCGTAAGATACCAGAAGTATGGACAGGAATTCATTACTGTATCCCTATCGCGACATGTGCTGATATGTCTGCACTACTCCCCAAAATGTCAGAGACAGCATTCAAGCATATATACTCCATTTGCAGAAACATGTTCCTTGACTACAAAGAACAGGGACAATGGATGAACAAATATCAACTGCTACAAAGTCAGATATAGCTGGCATTAACTGTGACATATATAACTATATCGAGACCAGTCTTCTTCCACATGAAGACTATCAAGCCATTGTTGAATAAGAAATTTGCTCTGTTGATTCTCAGAGTTATTAGTTTGCTCTTGTTGCTGTTGATATGAGGTTGAGTCTTGGGAAAGACAAGGCAAAAAGAGAGAACAGTATTTGAATCAGTGGCTGTACTCAGAACAATGAATGTAGTGTTAGTTATTGGGATCTTAGTACTTCAATAGCATGGAGAGCATGATTGACAGGATTTCGATATCCACTGAGAGGCTACATATCTAGCCTACATGAAGGTTCAAATGAAGTAAACTTGAGAGATACACTGCAAGGCTGTAATTTAATGAATGTGGAGACACACTTGGAGGTGGCAATCAAGAGAGTGTGGAGATGTGCTTGGATGCCCAATTTTGTACTATATGGAAGGTAGTGATTGAGTAAACCTGAAAGTACACTCGATGAGTATAATTGATTGAACATAGACACTCACGTGGATGCTATGATTTTGTAAACTGAGAGATAGACAAGGTGGACATGAAGATATCAGCAAAGTGTGTTGTTGTCTCCAGGAGCCACAGGAAGTATATAGGAGTTCACCAACTCGAAACCTATAATGTTCAAATTTTACAGTGGCATGGTTCCACACAGTGCATATACAGTACATCAAGGAGTACCAGGGATAACTCTGCAAGATCATACAAATACTTTGGACAATATGGGGAGTACTTGGGAATATTGGCCAAATGCTACAAAGCACTTGAAATGCAGTTGAACGATCTCGGTTAAATGTCATATTGATTGAGATTGCTATATGTACACCTTTAATCAGCAGTTACTAGTTATAGTTAAATAGTAGTATGCCTGATGTAGTTAGTTAATATGGTTATCTATGTATCAACATATCTATATACTCATGAGTTCAAGAAACATTTGGAAATGTGATCAACATCAACCACACCTTTGTTTACCCAAAATCCTGCTCGTTCAGAAAGTCATTTCTTCATGCCCAATTATATCAACCAATACTACTCCAAACAAGTCGAGCATAGAGTCAAAATACAGATAACTAATAGGAGAATTTGATACAAAAACGAAAAATGGAGCGGCACGTAATGTGTGTAAGTGACACATGAAAAGGTGTGTCGGATCACCCAAACTAACAGATGAAAACTCCTGTGATCCAGTACAAGTAATTTGAAAAGATGAGTAGTAAGGACAATGGAAACCTGCAAGGGCAGTGACAGAGAGAAGTAAGTAGAAAATCTGTAAGTATGGTAGAGCTAGAAAGAAGATCAAGCAGGGAAGTTGTTGCCTCTATTGACAGCAAGACAGTGGGAGACAATGGTAGGTAGCGTATCAACTTGCAGTTGATTTCCTCAACAGTGATCTTTTTCCACTCCTTGTGCAGTACAGGCTTCATATTAGTATATGTAGTGACTCTCTCTGATGCACATCACCATTGTATCCTTCTCTTTGACACAGTCCAAATGCATTCAATAGGGTTACAGTCTAGACAGTTGGACACCCACTCAAGATTAGGAACTTGGTGATTTTCAAGCTCATGGCTGGTATAGCTTGAAGTATGAGGTGATGCGCCATCCTCAATGAGAACCAAATCTGGGTTCAGCTGTAGCTGATAGTGACATTCTGGCCACATTGAAGGTATGGCACCAAACTTGACATAACTCCAAGCATCTACTCCATGTATGTGTTCACTCTGTTGTAGCTTCTCCACTTTGAACTTGTTGTGGTGCCTGATTTGATCAACGTTCTTGCTGGGTGCGCCATTTGTTTTGGCATGAAGTTGAATCCGGGCTGTTTTATGCTCCTGACGTGATAATGCCGTGCATTCTGCTGAGTTTTGAATATTGCATTTGCCTACTGAGCCTCATTTTCCGTGTCAGTATTGACAAGAAGTATCTCACTTTCTGCTTCCTACTTCGCTTCTTCTGTCTCTGAATCCCACACATAAAATGCCCTCATCCATAGATAGCCTATCATATACCAGTACATCACCAAAGAGTCATGGTTTTTCGTGTGACACCAATGCAGTCTGTATGCCATTGTTTTGTTTTATCCTCCCATACAAATGAAATGCCAATGGTACTGCCAACTTCAATTGACATTGCATCTGTCAAGCCTACATTGTTCCACTCACCATCAACACATCATTCTTTTCTCTTGTTATACCAATCCTGCAAACCGTCATTGGCCTAAATTTCACTTGGCAGAGTCTCAGCAAACTGGTACCACTTACCACTCTCCACTTCTTATTATATTCATCAAGAATGAACTTGCATTCTTCCACATAAGCTGTAATTCCCCTGGTACGTAACATATCAAACATAGTAACTCTACTAACATGTCCAAGTCCAGCCTCTAACTGAATTTCAGTTAAAGATATATGCCGTATTCTCTAATTCCTTTTGAACATTGCCACAAGAAAATCTTTTTCAGCTTCTGACTGATGTTAGGAATGGGCGCAGGTAACCTACCAGCGTTCCGGGTTCGGTCCACAAAAACGGGTCGGTTGGGTTCCAGACCCATCCAAAAACCCGATCCACTGACTCTTGCTGGGCAAAACTCAGACACATAGCCATTGACCCCCAGCTGTGGTCAAGGATGGATAAACCCGTCGGTTCGAATCTCCCGTTCTGCGTTTCGTGTCTCACATTTATGGTCGTATTCAGATATGCTACTGATAATCTTAAATATTGACATTGGTACATCACGGTTTATTTTTGATGTGTTGACATCCTTAGTGATCAAAATGAACTGACACAAGCACCCTACCACATCCTGAAAGTGAGGGTCAACAGAGCATCAACAATTGTTGGTCATGTATCTTGGGTAATCTGGGGGGCGACAGGTTGCACACAGTCATAAACATAGTATTGGCTGCCATTATAGCAAGAAAAGAAAGCAAAACGCTCCCTACCCAAGGTTGAAAATGAGCATCAAGGGAGCGTCAACGGTTATTGGTCTTGCATCTTCGGTAATCTGAGTGGTGCTTGATCACAAGCATCCACAATCATGGAGATGGCAGCCTTTATAGGCAGATATGTACAGGATATTCTCACCACATCCTCTGGGACAGTAAAGACTCATTTCATTGACAGAGCTTCCACTAAATATTTGAGAGTCTTTAAGCGTACAAAAGCAGTCAAAACGATGTATATAGACCATACCAGCCACATTGCCCTTTGATTGACTATGATGGAAGGCCAACAATCGTTGACACTCTTTTGACACACATTTTGAAGATGGGGCAGGGAGCTTTTCTCTTTCTCTTTTGTGTATAAAGGCAGCCAATGATTCGTATATGACTGTTTGAAACCTGTCGCACCCCATATTGCCCAAGATACACGACCAACAATCGTTGACGCTCCGTTGACACTCATTTTCAACATGGGGTAGGGAAGGTATCGCAATCTGTTTTGCCTATAAAGATGGCCAATGATTGCTTCATGACTGCCTGCAACATATCAGCGGTGTGATTACCCAGGACAAATGACAAATAATCATTGACACTCCATTGACACTCATTTTCAAGATGCGGTAGGGAGCGTGTCGCTATGATTTTTGCCAATAAAGGGGCCCAATACTTCAATTATGTATAACCGCGACCTAATCAATTATCAATTACCAGACTTACATGACCTATCATTGGTAACGCTCCATTGACACTCATTTTGCCACGGGTGTATTCACAACATGCAATCATTTGATTTGGCGTTGTCCATCATTCACATTGTTTTGGCAGCCTTTCCAGCGTTTTCATTTACTTTCTTCTTGATCACTACATTCTTCTTTAATAATACATAGAAATATATAATAATAATCTCCAAAATCCCGTGCCTTTAGATCAATGCTTGTCATCACTTGCAGGTTCGCTCAATAGGCTGCTCTGGTCTTCAAAATGGATGTCAGCTGCATTACCACACAGCAGATAGTGAACTAACCAGTGGATGTTCCTTCATCAGTCAGCATATCTGGATCAAAAGCAGTATTGTGTAGGCAATCCTGGGCAGATGCATTAAGACTAAACAATTCAGCACAGGGAAGAGATGTATGTGAATACGCATATCTGGCCAACAAATCGACGATTTGGGAACATTGAGCTGTGGAATTGTTATGAGTTGGGGTGGGTGGCATTTAGGGCAGAGGTGGAATCCACTCTCGACTCGGCCATCCCCATTGGTCGGGTGCAGGTGCAGATGTTCCTTTCCGTCAGCATTGTTTCTGCAGATTGTTTGCAACGCCATTTTGGCAAGGAAGGCATCCGGCCGTGTGGTTTTGATGAAGCATAGCTGGGTGTCTTTCTATTGCAGTCTTCATCCATTGTAGGCCCAGGAAACTCAACACCCCGCGTTGTCTGTTCTCGGACCTCAGCGTGAGGTTTCTAGATCAGGAATTGGGTCTCCTCTATTGTGGTGTGCGAAAACCCTCCTTTGGCCATTTTCGCCATATTCAACACCAGGTGCATGTCGGACTGTTCCAGCTGTACCCGACCTCTTGGCCTTGCCATAGTAGCGGACATGTTGAAAACCTACAAGGAATTAGTTGCTGCTTGTAACGAAGAGATTCAGCGATTACCTGAACCATATACCCTTCCATAGCCTCCTCTAAGGTGAGTGAAGCTTGTTTGGTCGACATACTAGGATGCTTGTCAGGGAATTCGTCCGCGAAAAGCCAGGAGCTGACAACATCATGATGTTCGATATCGCGGACTTTGGGGACAAATGCCTTGGTTAACGATTGAGGTCACCTGGTGCAGGTGGCGATAAGTTCATCGCGTAGCTCTCTACGTACAACCGCTGTTCAATATACGGTCAATCCATGGCCATTTACCACAATATGCATATACTTACATCCAACTGCATGGTGCTTCTTATTCTTGCTGCTTCCAATTTTACGGACAATTTTTAAATGTGCATCCCGGGTTAAATTTCTTGTGGCTGAATCACCCGCGTCGTGGTGGACTAACTGGTGTCTGCATTCTTGCTGTGTGCCAACGACCTACATAATTGATGTAGCGCCCATCAATCGGCTCGATTTCGATCCGGTCTCTCCTAGCTGGGGTAGTTGTGTTTCAATGATTTTCTGGTGTGGAATTGGAGAGGAAGATGGTAATGAAAAGAAGTGGGAAGTCCTGAGGACTATATAGTTAGCTTCATGTCAGAATGAAATAAGTAGCAGCCACAATGTTCCATATACTGAAGAAGGATGCTGCTGCATATGGCCGCGAGTTGCAGGGGTTTCCCAGCGCCCCACAATGTGCAATAAGTAGGTCTGATGTTGTGGGTTGGTGAACCGGGATATATTGCGGTGTACGACAGCCAAAATCACATGATTGTCAGACACTAATAGGAAATTGTACTAGGGAAAGCACGTCTGCTGATGTTAGTCTCAAAGAATCCCCACGATATGAAATCAAACTGACACTAGCAATCAAGTCATGTTGTACAGTTAGCCTAACTATTCCCGTTAAATTGACAGTGAAAAGCGAGTTTTTCCTTTGTTCAAGATGAGTAAACGTATCAACCTTGACATAAAAGACTCACCTTGCCTCCATATGGTCCATATATTGCAACATCCAACATCTCACCCAACATCAAAGTCAACGCAAACTACACCGGTCAATGCTCCGAAACAGAACTTCTAGTCACTTCTGGAGGGCGAATATGGTAAATCAAAGAAGCGCTCCACCCAACGACGTCATCAAGTGAATGCAGGCAAGAGCGGCTTGCAAGCAGAGAGAGTCCGAGCCTTTGGGGCATTGTGCAGCTTGTGATCCAATAAGCAGCTTGCAGCCGAGAAACAACGAGGAACGCACTTCATATGCATTGAAGAGAAAGAAACATTGATCGAGGATTATGTTGAGAGAGAGACTGCTGGTGCAACAAAGTGAGTTGAAGACGCACAAGGTGCGGTTCAGCAAGAGCAGAATGAGGCAAGGACAGCCGAAAACGCTGGATTGACGAACAGAGAGCCCGAAAAGGCATTTCGGGAGATGATGGTTGCTATTGGAGACAGTCTGAGTGATCGTGTACATTCCGATGATGGGGAGGATAGGGAAGATGAGGATGATCAAGAGACAGAGCAGGGCCAGCTGAGCGAAGATGACAAACCCGGCTGGGCAATGGGCACAATCACCAAAACAGTGCAGCACCACATGGGGAGGTATCGTCAGAAGCAGATGAAGCTTGACGAATTGACACAACTCGGATCGAAGGATGCAGCCGATTACTTCAGTCAAAGCAATCAGAAGTACGGCACAACCACATCGCAGGTTACAGTAGTCGTTCAACTGCAAACTGATGATGATGCAGTGGCACCTGGACCGACAACGATTGGAGAGTAATTGGAGTGTTTTAACATTGGCCAAGGAATATTGCAAATGCCACAAGGGACTTCTCGACCAGGAAGTAGTCATATTTGGTTAGGATCTGGAAAGCTGCAGTCGAACACGAGTATATCCGTTCCTGCCACAGACACGATGTCCGATTCATCATTCATTCCGAATGTGCGGCCTGTTGAATAGTAAGTGTTGTCCCCTGCATCTAGCCTCCCGAGCCAATCACCATATAGAAATCGGATTTGGACAAAGTCATGGTGACGTCTGTTGAGTCTGCGGGGGAATGGAGTGGCAGATTGATGATATTTACGTCATATCTCGGTGAAAAGTAATATGTGTAACAATTTTGCTACGTGTCAGCATCTACTTGTTTTCAGTAACCAAATTGTGAGACACGATAATTCGTCTGTGCATGTGCAAGGTCAAACGCACCATGTAAAAGTTCTAGAATCTAAATCAGGCTGTAAGACGGCGAAAAAGTTCAATTTCTGTTTGCAGGTTAGTGTAAAGTGAGAAAGGAACAGTGAAATTAGTGACGAAATATACAACCAAAACTTACGTGAGTGAGGTAATACGAGTTATAGGAGTCGTGGTCCATGCCCAGTATGAATCTGTCTGAATGACGACCGAGATGCTGCATTCATCCATGCATCCAACTGCATCACTCTCTGCACAGACCTGGTGCACTTGGTTGAGATAAACGAAATTGCTTATGGTATGTCATGGAAATTTCGTTGAACAAGCTGGGTGAGGAAAGGTAAGGAAGTCGAGCTATATTTACCAAAAACTAGTGAAATGATCTACCTGGCATCAAGGGCTGGCCGAAAGCGCAGGAATGCTATGGGGCCATGTCATTTTTCGCTCAGATAACGTGAATAGTGGTTGATCAGAAATTGGGAGGCAACAAAGCTCCTCGATGCAAATCAGAATACTCAGAAACACAATGTTGGATGTCAATAATGAGTATACAATTTGTTCCATACAATTAGTGAGTGTTCAAAGGCTGTGTTGATGTGATTAATGTGAGTGTCAATGGAGGGTCAGTGATTTTTAGTCTTACACAGTCGGCAATCAAAGGGCTGCATTGTCACATTTGTTATTTCTTGGTCAGCATTATAGCAATAAACGCGAATGACACGATTGTTGCCCATCCTCTATGTGAGCGTCAACCGACTGTCAAGAAGTTTTCGCCTCGCAACTTGGAAAATACACAGGGCTGCACAGCAACATTTAGTCATCATCAAACTATCGGCCGCCTGTCTAGGCAACAATGGTGGGGGCAACATCGCTACTACGTCCTAAAAATGAGTGTCAATGTAGCGTCAACGACGTCTGGCCTATTATCTCGGAAAATCCAAGGGCCATGCGGCGACCTCAATGCACAATGGTATTATTCGCCGCTTTTCTAGGCCAAAATGGTTGCGAGAACATCACTGCTATGTCGTAAATATGAGCTTCAATGCAGCGTCAACAATGTCAGGTCTTGCATCTTGCATCATCAAGCGGCTGTGCGATGACATGAATCCATAATTGAGGTATCGCCCACCTTCTGTTGCAAATATGCTATCAATGACATCGTAACTATGCCCTGAAAATGATCATCACTGCACTGCCAATAATTGAAGGCCTTGCATATTCGAAAATCGACGGGCTGTGCAACCACATTGTTCCATACTCGGACTATTGGCCCCCGGTCTAGGCACAAATGCTTGCGACAACATCGTAATGATGTCCTGAAATGAGCGTCAATGAAGCCTCAATGGAGTATCAAAGATTTTTGATCTTGCACCTTGGATAATCTAAGGGAAATGGAATGCAGTTAACCCACAATCAACCTATCGGCAGCCATGATTGGTAAAAAGACTAGTGATGATATCGCGTCTGCCTCCTACAATTGAGCACCCACGCAGCATCAACAATTGTTGTTGAGGCTAAGCAAGCTACACAGCAGTGAAGTGCATTGTGCTGTTCCCAAATTGAGTTTTACGCAGTCAGTCATTTCAATATGTCCTTGTATACAACTTCACAAATATGCATGCAATGTCTCACAGATTTGATTTTTTTGATTGTAGCTCTAGAGTCAATATTTGAGAACCAGCATTCTGCTGAACTATAACGTTACTTTCGGCAGTCGCGCCAGTAGGCTTACAATGCTTTCACATTCCTACTGCTTTGTCCGATTCAAAATCTTGAAATACCTCAATGCTAGAGGATCTGTTCGCTTCCAAAAATGAACGTGTCTTCATTCCTGATTTGAGCGACCTTACTTCAGAAATCATCTTCCATGCTTGGTGGGCTTCAATGAATGTAGGCTCAAAATGTCCGATTGCTTGGAACGATTCTAGACATGGGTCTTCAGGGTGATTTTAGTTGCACTGCGGAATTGAGGGGACCGGCAGCCCTGGAATCATATGTATTGTTTGTGATCAAGTTCATCGCCATCCATCAGAACATGGTACCAGCTCAATGGGGAAACAGTTGCAGGCAAAAGCTCACATTGCAAAGTTAAACAAATTGACAGCGCCGGAAGTTACTGAATTGACTAGTTCGACGGTCGATGAAACAGCTTTGTCCATCTTGAAGAGGCAAGGAAGTTGAGGAATTACAATACTAGGTTCGCAGAGGAAATTCATATTGGACATCCAGATAGACCCATATTGACTGAAATGACAGACAAAACGCTCCAAAGTGGCAGCTAAGGACTTTGCAACTTCCAAATTTCACCAAGACACGTGGAATCGCTACCTCATGTTAGGATTTGTTTCGGCTCATATTCAGGGGAACGCTATATCAAATCTTGACCTACGAAGGTCATATAAAGCATTATGAAGCAAACCAGTGCTACCTTCCGCCACGACCCTTGGCAACATTTCCCCGAGGGAATATGCACCAACCGTAGATGCAATCATGAAGCAATTGGTGTCATGAAAGCAAGCTAGTTTAGCTCTGGAGGGATGGACATCGAAGAACACACTCACCACAACGTTGGGCATAGCTTACTATATGGATCGAAATTCGGCATTGCATGTAGTACAACTCACTTTCGATGAGGTTGATTGCCTATTCTTCCCGGCTGTTGATAATAATTCTGGATGATAGGTCAAGGGCCAACACAATGGAGCAAGGCTAGCCGTACATTTGAAGGACATGCTTGATTGTTTTGAACTTTCTGACGGCCGTATGCTTCAGATAATGCTTTCTCAAAACACTCGATGACACGCGAAATGCAATCAACACTTGAGGTCTCCAGAATCGAGTGGCCTGCATTCAGGAACCACATACCATGCATGGCACACAGTATACAGCTGGCTTTAGGTGCATTCATGAGCAGTCTAGGTGTAAAAGGCCGCACCTAGTCTTGGGAAGCTCATGAGCTTGATCAGCACATTGGAGTGAATGAAAGCATAGACATTGGAAAGAGTCAAATACTTCGAAAAGAGGGTAATGCTAGAATCAACAAGGTGTCGGCCATGAGATCGGGTTTAGCAAAGATAATGGAGAAAGTATGTATTTGAATATATTTGGAATGTCCTGAAACTGACCTTCATATAGCAGAGAATGTTTGCTGTATTCATTATGCTGACACCTGGTTGTCGAAATGAGTTCATTGACAGTCAAAAAGTAAAAGTCCGCAGAGCGGTTCTACCAATTATGGACGTAATGACATATTGGAACATGACACTGGATTCGCTTGAGCGAGCCTATCGATTACGAGATTTCACCCCAGAGTGGCTCTATAATCCGAAATTTAGCGATTACCAACCTGTCTTCACAACACAGGATCAATGGACCATTGTTGAGTAGGTCATGGAAGTTTTAGAGCCATTCCGATATTGGACCCTGTGGATGTCGAAGAGCCATACAGTCACATTGCATCACATTATCACACTCTACAATGGCGTGTTCGATCATATGGACGATGTTATGGGAGCTTTGGCTAAGAAGAAGACTCAAAGGAAGGAGGACTAGTTCTTTGCCGGGCAGTTATCTTGACATAAGCTGTCCAAATATTATGCTGAAGTGACTCCCACAACGGGTATAAATCTTATTTCTGCACATATCCTTGATCCTGTCTGGTAGTTGCGATCGTTTCGGAAGTGAGACAAGGGAATGGACATCAATCCTGAAGATGAGCCATTCTCTACTACCTGATAGAAAGAGGCATTTCCGAAGTATGTGGAGAATCAATATTGTGCCAAAGATCGATGTGTGCCAGTCGATGAAGCCGACAATGTACTGAGCAGCAATCTCATCCCCTCCACATTGGATTCAGGATCTGGTCAATCATCCTTTGATTCATATGATTTGTCCAGCAATGATGAAGAATACTGAACGCCATACAATGTGGCTGAAACGACACCCCGACGAAGAGATCGTGCAACACGCTCAATGACTGCCACCAGGCTCTCTCAGAATTCACCGCATGAGGCACCAAAGACCTGCGGGCAAATTAATCCAAATCTCAATGATGACCACTCCGACCCAATGGAGATTAGCAGCAAATTTTGGTTACCTGACATAACCGACTGTTGGCGCCAGCAAGAGGGGATGCACTCAAAGTACGCTGATCTCTCCAATGTGGCGTGTAACACATTCTCTATCATACCACATGGTGGCAGAGTGGAGTCCAGTTTTTCCCTTGGGCGAGATGTTATCGGCTGGAGGCAGTCAACACCTACAGGCGAGACCCTTCGCAAAAAAGTCATTGTAAGGCAGTTTGGTCGAGCCAATACTCGCATTTTGGTAGGCGATGATCCAGCATTTGGTACGACAAACACAGGAAATGACTCGGAAAGGACATTGCACAGAATGGCCAAGGTCCACGCCATTTGGGAGATGTGGCAGGGCAGCCAAAACCTACGCGCTACACAGAAGGAATCTCGCTCTCAAACGATGCAGATGATAGCCGTAGAATGTATTTCGGACATGGAAGAGATTCTTACTGCATCCTGGTCAGTCTTTCAATATCATGGTGTGGCTGCATTCAAACTGTCAGAAAGATCAACTTTGCCACCAGTTTTGTCTGCAAAAGACCTCCGTGGAGGACGAACTCAATTGTTGAATTTCCGGCGAATCTGAAGAATCAACCATCATCCTGTTGAAGGTGATGAGGATAGCACACCTCAAATCATTTCAGATACCATAGATTGGCTAGACTGGAATGGTGACTTTGATAATCCAAATGACACTGAAGACGATTGCGCGGCAGATGTTTGATCTGACACAGAGCAACTCGACGGTATCAAGGATTCTGAATGCCCAGAGCAGCGGGATGTGAGTGCCGCGCCAAATGTTCCCGGATTGAGTCGGCCAACATGGAAGTTAAAGTGACAGGCTGATAACGTGTTTGTGTCGGTTAATGCAACAGGAACGAGGAGGAATAAGGGAGTGAAGAAAAAGTCGGACAGAATCTGTCAATGTTTCACCAGTTTCTCCATGTAGCTTGATGGATACTTTCAGTTAGAGATAGATTATGGGCCAATGGTGAGCAGTAGCTTGTGAATATCGGTTGATAAATAGATGTATAGCAGGCGCAATGAATCTTTTGGCAAGATATATCAATTGTAGTCATGTGAGAGCGAACAGTGCAAGAATGTTACTGTGCTTGGCTTTGCCAAAGGGCAGTGTCTCAATCTTACAGATAGACAACCAATAAGTTCAAATCATGATGAAAACAATGATCGATGGCAGCAGATGTTGAATATACAATACATTAAAATGATCGTCAACAGAGCGTCAAAGATTTGTGGTCTTGTAGGTACAGTAAATGAACTGTGTTTTGGTTGCTGTTGTGCACAATCGGCGTATTGGCATCTTTTATACGAAAACGAGACAGCAACACGGTCACCGCACCATTCTGTAAATCAGTGTCAACGGAGCATCTACTATATGTGGTCTTGTAAGTACGGTAATTGATCAGTGATCTGGTTGTGATTATGCATAACCGATGTATTGGCAGCTTTTATAGGCAAAAGAGACATCAACAAGGTCACCGCCCCATTCAGAGAATGAGCGTCAACAGAGCATCAATGATGTTTAGCTTTGCATCTTGGGTTATTCGTCTTCCGATTGGTTGCCGACATCCATTTATGAGATATTGGCAGCCTTCGAGGGCAAAATCAAACGAAACATGCTCCCTGCTGCATCCTGAAAATGAGCGTCGATGGAGCGTCAACAGTTTTAGGTATTGCAAATTTCGTAATGAAGGCATCGCGCGGATCTTCTTGCACATAACCGATTTACTGACCACCCCGATAGGCAAAAATACATTTTATCAAAGGTAAAACATGGATTCCAAATTGATCGATATTGCACACTACAAAACATCCAAAATTGTATTATCGGTGGTAGAAAACGCTTTTTTGATGAGATACTATTAACAAACTCCAAAAACAAGAGCGTTAGATGAATCTATAGATGGGCCCACTGGGTAATCCGCTGAAGACCCACCCAAATCGGATGGGTTGGGTGTTTGGGATCGAACCATACCTGAGTTGAATGTTTGTATAGATTGACGACCCGGACTGCAAATTTGGCAAACGTTTGGTTTGGACCGGGACCCGGACCGGAAGTGACAGTCTGGAACCGCTGCTAACACTCCTGCTGACAGTGCCTGAGGCCATCCACTGTGTGCATCTGAGTCCAAACACTCAGCCCTTAGAAATTCCAGTAGTGGTATGTCATCTTTGTCCAACTCAATACCCCCTGGTATCGAAATTTTGCTACCACTCCTTTCAAGTTCCCTCTCAGCAATAGACCCCATGTTTCCATCAGCCTCAGTCTGCAGCAGCTGCTATGCTGTAGCATTTTTGAGATCATGCTTGTAGATGTTGCCATAGGTAGACTTAGAAATCCCCAAAATGGCTGAAATCTTTCTAAAAGACAAGGGGTTGACACCAAGCTGTGGATGACCCAGATCAACAATGGCTGCATGATGATGGGGAGAGATTTCATGGTGTATAAATTTCGCTTTTGCTTTGCAGGGTAGAGGTATTATACACCTTCCATTCTGAATATGGCTGCCACTCTGCTGTAGTGAAGATATGGGAGAAGGTAGAGAAACTGGCACACAACTGTCTAAGTGCATGGAATGTGTTACCTGTCCAAACACTTCTCGAACTGATGAGCGTATCATGTTCTACAAATGTTCAATCTGGATTACTCACAGGTGGCAGTTCAGGGCAATAAGAAATACACCAGCTGGGAGATGGCGATTGAGTGAACATGTAGCGGAACTTTGGACAGTATGATCAAGTGAACGAAGAGATACACTTTCAGTGCAGTGGTGGTGTGTACCGACAGATGCACAGGAAAATTGAAATCCAGTAAGATTGGCATTACTGTCTACGTGTATGAAGATGTGAACATAGTAAGGAAGATCGGATGTGGTGATAGAGAGAACATAGATATGCACTCGTCGATTGTCATTCCACCATTTTGGAGATACACTGAGTAAGCATGATAGTGAAAACTTATAGATAAAATTCAGAAGTTGTAATATAGTAAATTTTGATTTACATTTGCTGGCGATGATAGAGTTGATATTTTGATATACTTTGGACATCTCAATCAGCAAACCCAGCGGTGTTTACTCAGAAAGTGGTTCTTTAAGGTGGTTGATGAGAACACAGTTGATGTGGATGCAGATAAGCCAAAAGTGGTGGATTTGGAGGAAGTTAAGAATGCAGGCGAGACCATTTTTATTGATTATCTCACAATCATGCCGATTTCAATATAGTCGATTTTATGTTTAAGGTTTTGCAGAGCTGGCAGGATGTGGTAAAGTTATGGGCTGTCAATCAAGAGTGAGATATAATGCAACATCAGCACAGTGTATTTCTGAAATATAGGGTATCTGGGAGTATGTGGGAGATGTTGAACAATAATCATATAATGAATAAATCTTTAAGTTTACATGTGTGACTGGGTGGCATTTATGTGCACCAGGGTGTGTTCGTGGCAAGTCTGCGAGAATACAGAAAGGCCGGTGACAATCTCAGCATTACCTGTTAATGCCAGTCACTAGCTTTTGAGCAACTTGAAATGCATGTCACTGGCTTGGGGATATGTTGTATAACTGCTGGTGGACTTGGAAGATGTAGTTACTACTCATTGTTAAATAATTCTATACTTAGATAGTCAGTTTGTACTCTCATCAATCAATTGATGTATGTATCTCAGTATGTATGTCTGGATGTATGTATGCATGCATGCATGTATGTATGTATGTATGTATGTATGTATGTATGTATGTATGTATGTATGTATGTATGCATGTATATATGTATCTATATATCTATGTATCCATGAATCAATCAATCTACACAATGTATTTCTCAAATAGCTGTGGGTTGTGCCTGAGGTCAATTAGAGGTAAGTGTGGAAATTATTATCCAGCGAACTTAGACCTACACATGGAGATTGTGATCATATTAACTGAGAGATGCATGCGGTGGGGTAAACAAGCAAGCGTAGAGATGCGCACGGAAGTTGTAATTCAGTGTAGATACATATTCACTCAGAGGCACATCAGCAAAATGTAATATTGTTTGGATGTTATAACTGAACAACTCAGCAACTCGGAACAGCCACACAGATCCTCTCAGATACTTGCAGATGCACCAACATCGGCTGAATGCAAAGAGATATACTCTCAGGTGCTCCAATACTACTCCAGAGGCACTCCTCAATGCTCTGGAAGTCGTGGAACAGAATACAAGCATATCCTGAAGACTGGATAGTTATCTTCTAAATGCTACAAAATCAAACTATTAGGATGCCCAAATTTCAGAGTGATTAGGAGTATTGGCCGTGTCTCCAAGACTATTCTTGTTCACCACTCACCTGGAGCCATACTCTCTGGGAGTGATTATTACAATGTCTGTACCAAATAGTACAATTCAATTAACTATCTCCCTCCTGCACACTGTGATTCAGGCATTGTAACTTGATATACAGTCCAGCCGGTATTTAAATCCAAATGATTATTTACAAGCCATACACTATCGATTCTATCTGATACAGCATTCTCTCGTACCAAATGTGCTGGTCCAACATATGCTCCAACAGGTATTCTATGCATCTGATCAGTCTGTTTGACAATCCAGATAAACCCGTCAACACAACCAGCCCAACCATGTGGATCTTTGTACTTTGTTGGAATGACCACCACCACATATTCTTGAGCTTGAGGATGTACGATCCATTGTTGTGTATTCTTGCATATCATAGTAAAGGTCGATGATATTTGTCCGGTGGGCAAGCTCTTCTGAAATCAGAGGATCCGATCCAGTGGAGTACAGCTAAAGTAGAATACAGGAATAGAATCCACATGGCCTTGGAAGGTGTTATTGTGGTCACGAGCCGTATATTGGACCCAGATGTTATGAGATGCAGGTAGTGTTACCAATAGTTCCGGGTTACCCGCCTTTCATCTTGGTTGGAACCTAACCGAAGGCGCTGGTGGGGGTTAGGAACCGCCAAGAAACCCGAACTGGGTAGCTGGTGCCAGGATGTTACCTGGATTGGACATAGACCAGTAGTTTTTTGGCCGGGTTGATACTGGATTGCAGTTCCAACTAATGGCACCTGCAACTCGGGCTACAATTTAGTATCTGAGTTCTGATCATATCGTGACATGATCAATATGTAGATTGTGCAGTTTTAGCAGCTCTTCCACCTGCCGGTTGCAGATGTGCGATGGAACCAATATTCATTGAATTGCTGTGGAATAACATCATATTTCATGCCAACATCGCTGGTTTTCGATCGCAACTCAACCAATATTGGTCCGATCGCAACTCTGACAGCGGGAGGTGCAAGCACGGCAAACACTGCACAATCTACGTATTGATCATATCACGATACAATCAGAACCCAGACATGTAACTGGAGGTAAAATTGTTAACTTTAACTGCCAGCTTTTTGGAGGTAAAGCGGCCCATTATCAACAGTCTGGGTTTTTTATGTGGTAGGACCCATTGGAATGGCCCGGTTTCGGGTGGAACCAGAACCGGAACCGAGCGGGGAATTTGGAACTGTTGCTAACACTTGATTCACGCATGATTCCCTGGTTGGTATTGGTTCATCCGACCTCACGATCAAGTCATAGATGCGCATCAGCTGTTGGGCTGTGACATGGTTAATGGTAGTATGATTGCCCATCCTGAAGTTGAATGAATATATACTCTTCAAGTACATTCTGATCATATCTGAGCACCAGTACACTAGCTTCACGTCCCCAGTCCGCTTCAAGATGTGCACGGAATAGGTGTCCAAAGCTGGGAATTCCGAAATCCGCTGTTGCATCTCTGAGTGAGATCAACTCGTTAGTTTTGCACACTCCACGGATATGAGTTTCACCCAAATGATGCACCTGTTGTGGTATGTGGTTGAAACATGGCTCATCCTAAGAATGCTGAGGGCATGAAAGATGGGCCTGGCGAGAATTTTGCCATTCATTGGCAGCGGATAGTTTGTTGAAAACTTGCGCGTCAAACATGTAGCAGCCTTGCAGTGCTCCATACGACAGTGTATCCTCCATATAGGCAAGAGTGGTACACTGGTCATTGTGCTTGAGCACCTGTCAAATGTTGTTGACTGTGTTGGTTAGTTGATACGCCGCTGGTACATTGCTGATATGTAGCTGTTCAGAAATATCGGTGGTGAGATTATCACCCCAACCCATTCCCGCAATTGATGCTGATATATGTCTCACAAGATGCATTGGTGGATATCCAATATGTATGACATGCTGTTGGATGGTGTTCAGAAGCTTCTGAACGCCAATTGCCAGGCACCAAGCTTCAAATTTGATAAGGCCAATGCACAATGCCGTCCTGAACCACATCTGCTCATTTCATGGGATACCCCAAATCGCACTGTGCGGCTGATTCACAATGCAGTCCGTATCAGTACTACTCCTGGTGGTGGCTTCAGTATCTGCATCAGATAGGTGGGCCTGAAATTCCACACCCTCCTTGGGGGCTATATTTCCCGCCCCATACTCCTCTTCTTCTGCAGCAGTTGTTATTTGAGCATGTTTGTTGGCGACTGTGCATCTGGGACCAGTTTCATTAGTTCCGACTTCTTGGAACAGATGTTGCCCATGATGTTGGCTTACAATACCACAAAGCTTGTGTTTAACAGGTGTCACCTGATGGATTTCGCACTCCAATTGCTCTTTGCCCTCTGCCAATCAGCATCTGACCATTCGGTTGCCACTTGTTGCGCTCTATTCAGGTGCACCTGAAATTGCCTTCAGTTTGTTGTAGTAATGGTTTCAGCCCCATACACCTGAACCTCCACTGCAGCACTGATTTTATAAATCATTTGTACTCATAACTGATGTGATTCTGTTGCCAATTGTTCATCCACATTGGCCTGTGCAGACCTCGACAGTTTCTGTGCTTGAATAGCCTCCTTCTTCATTTGACATTGCCTCTGTGCATCGACACCTGCTGGGAGGGATAGATCCGAGTGATTTTGTTGGCTAACGAGTAGAGATAATTCACATAATGCCTGCACAGCCCCCACGACCATTTCATCAGAGGCTCGTTCCGCTGGAGTTTTTTCATCATCCTTTGAAATGTGATGAATTGGAGTACAATTCACTACAAGTGTACTGATCATGCCCTAGATCACTTATTGATGCTGGGAGCTGCTTTTCAACTAATCAAAAGGTTTAATGAAGCACTGGAGGCCTGCGTATTGTGGTACCAATGTGAATCAATTGTCAAATGAATTCTTGACATTTCTAGCTATCACATATTTCAGCAGCCAGTGCAATCAGTCTTTAACTGAACCCAGAAGCAGCTGATGCGATTCATCAGGCTGCCAAATTCTATAGACATTGCAGAGAGGGTATTTCCAGAACTGGTGTCAGATTGGATGAACACCAAGACTGTGCATAACATCGAGATTTGATTCTTCCCGGAACTGCGAGTAAACAAGATGATCTCTTGAGTTATCGAGTCATCAAAATGTTGAATGCACCAATGGCATGCTTTGCAATTTCACACATTGGGCACAAGCCATATGAGACTTGTGCAACAATAACTTCTTCTGGAAAATCCCTGACTCGGGCAGCCAAAAGAGGATAACATTGTCTTGGAAAACCATCCGTCCCATTCCATTTCAAGCTGGGACCAGTGATGTCAAGATTCCGGAGTGGGGACAGCAAAGTTCCAACTGCGGAAAGCCATGTGTTGTCAGTATTATTTGCACGTTTCAGGGGACAGGGGATCAGCATAACAAGAATAGGTGGCGCTTTCTAGCTGTGCTGCGGATATCGTTTCGAATGTTACCAGTGGTGACCTTCTATGGCCAGGCATGCTGATCTCTCCAACAATTGGTCTTGTGAATCTTGTACGTTGCACATATGACTGGCGCAATTGTCGCTCCAGCTGGAAGTTGATCTCACGTATCCCACCACCAATCTTGCGTGTGCACTGCGCTGGATATTCGGTGAGTTTCGGAGTCTGCATGGCGCAAATGTTCTACATTGATGTGCGCCTGGAACGGGAGATGTGCCAATACACACAACGTACATTTGAAAATATCCCTGTTGGATAATGTTCGAATGGTATGCGAATAGACTTCAGTCTAACTATCATCAGCGAGGCAGCAATCGACCATCAAGAGGGAATTTTGCATGGCATCTGCTGATTGATGTGATTCAATTTTGAAGTTGTCCAATCCTCACCTGATATGCTGATCTATTAATGTTTTTGTTTGCTGGCTAAATGATTGAGCCTGTTGAAAATTGTGTGCTGACTAAAATGAAAGCCATGGATTCCATTGTTCTGAGTACTTGCGATGCGTGTTGTACAATCCAGTTGTGTCGCCATATGCTCTACACCCCGTATTTTTCACCCCAACTACCTGCCTATCAGTCTTAGTATTTCTTGGATCAGGGGTACATGTCAGGTCAGGCTTCTGCGGGTCTATCGTTTCTTTGTCGGGAGTATATTAAGGTCGTGCAGCACTGGGTACATTGTAAATGTGTAGATCATTACTTCACTAGCTCACCACTGGCTATTGAGGTGCATCAATTGAAGTTGAACCTTGACAACTTGGGTTGATTCAAGCCTGCAGGCGGTAATATGCTGTGAGCTAATAGCCATACCATCATCAATGTGTGGTGATAGAGTGGATAGTGAGCCTCGAGTCGATTGGTGTTAAATAGTTTCTTTGTGTAGATTACCCAGTAAACATGCTTCAGGCAAGTGTCGGACATATTTCAGAAATGGTCATTGAACACTTGTTTGGATGGATCTCGACGATGCTTCAAAGGGTGATATGGAGCCTCAGGGATCTCGGTTGGAAAGTGAGCTAACTCAGGTGAGCTTTTCACATTCACAGCCACGTTGCACTCTGCCAAAGGCCGGGGAGGTGTAAAATAAAGTCACCTCACAATCATCATTCTTCATAAACCAGGATATATAGATCATATCCTGCACAATCATCATACACATTCTGAGGTGAAGGTCGTTAGCGAAGAAGAGAAGTTTCATTTGTCATCACTGCAAATCAGCATGATGGGCCATATGCGATGTCATTGCGGCATTGTGAGTTCTATCTATGCTCGAGCCTCTGAGTTGCTGATAATGAAGGGAGTCTGTTTGAATCCAATGAATACATGAGTGTTGTAGCCAGCTGTATGCCAGTGCAATGATCTGATAGGCTGGGGGGATGGTCACTTCAGTAACAATCCTTGACTGGACCGTGGGTTCTGAGGAGACTACTGATGTTTAGACAAGAAGGTCCATAGGAACCACACACTGCTGCTACTCAACTCACACGCCTCCTATTGAATGAGGTTTGAAGGTCGTACACACACAACTTATATGTAATATCCCTAGCTGTGCTAACCTTCATACTGGATAATAGGTTTTTTTGGTTGCTGGAGATATCATATCATATCTCTTTGCTTACCTTCATAGTCATGGCAGTGCATGACGGTGAGCATCTGTCCAATATCCTAGTATCCGAATTCGAGCCTATGACAAAGACAGGCGGGATGTGTGTGATTCAGATATCCTTTTCTCAGTCGGATTGGGTTCAAGGATCAGAAGTGTAAGGAAACACCACACATTGTGACAACAACATGGGACATAAGAAGCTCTTCATTCCACCGAAGGTCACTGCTACCTGCAATAGACTGAAGCATACTACGATGGATTCTTTATCACATCTCGTATCGAAGGTTATTTAGTACCATCTTTCCATTCAGAGTAGGTCGAGAACTAGATCTCTACTGTTCACAACCAATATGACTTAACTGGGTGGCCAATTTGGCTCGCAACAATGCCATGAAATCAATTTAGAACCTTCAGGTAATCGTTCGTAAACTGCCACTGGCATAGACTGTTGATTTGGGAAGCACACCAATCAATAACATCTGCCACATGGGTATGGTTACCTGTGTTCACAGTAGCCATTTCCTGGAGCTCCACAGTGTTATCAGCATTCTTCATTCAACATGACACACAGCTCGAAGCCTACCACCGGTGCAAGCCAAGGATTTCCCAGTTATGGGCGAAAGTGGCAACAATATAACCTCCACCAACCTGGTTATGGTGGGTTGCAAAAGTTCCCCCCTCTGCAGATTCCAGGACAAGGGCCATCATTGCAAGGTGCACCAATAGTGCCCCCAGGACTGCCATGAAACAATCCAGTCCATCAGCCAACATCTTCCAGCTCAAAACTTCCACCTCATCCACCTTCTGGTGCACCTGGGAGAGCCCCCATTGGGTTCAAAACGAGAACATACCAGCTACCAGAGAAATCGTGGGAAATTTCTGCTGCAGGGATTATGTATTTGCACCCGTTGGCGGAAATCTCGTAAGATTAATATGATCCACCGAATGAGAGTAGTGTTACCAACGGGTCCGGGTAACCCGCCAGCGGTCCAGATTTGGACTGGAAACACTATTGGGTTTTGTTCCTAAACCATCCAAGATCCCGACCCACAGCCTCTTGGCAGTCTAAAACCGGCCACGTACCCATCAGCTGGTGGGTTTGGCCAGGTTTGCCTAGACCCCTTGGGTCCGATCTCCAGTTTTGCATTCTGGGTTGTACTATTTATGGTCGCGGTCTGATATCCTACTGTTAATCGTCAGATATTAACGATGGTACGTCAATGGTCTTTTTGGAAGCACTGGCTGGCTTTTTGATCGAAATATGCGGACAAACGCTCCTTGCCCCATCCTGGAAATGTGTGTCAACAGAGCATCAACAATTTCAGGTCTTGCATCCTGGGTAACCAGAGCAGGCATTTGTTGCAGATAGTCATAACTGAGGTATTGGCCTCCTTTTTAGACCAAAGCAGAAGCGACACACTCCCTGCCCTATCTTGAAAATGAGCGTCAAATGAGCGTCAACAATTTAAGGTCTCGCATCTTGGGTAATATACATGGGGCATGATTGCAAACCTCTATTAAAGAGGAATTGGCAGCCTCTCTAGGCAGATAAGCAAGCAACATTCCCGCGACAGCCTCCCGGAGAGTACGAACACATTTCATTTACAATGATGCAACAAAGGGTTCGTGACCGGTTGAGCCTAGAAAAAGTGTCAGAACATCGTATATACACAATAACGGATGCATCGCGCTGTGACTACCAATGTTGAAAAGCCAAAAATCATTGATGCTCCGTTGACGCCCATTTTCATGAAGGGGCACTGAGCGTGTCGCTATCTTTTTTCCTTATAAAGGTGGCCAATATGTTGATTATATATAGGAATGACCATATCGCTTTTAAATTACCTGACTTACAAGACGAAACATCATTGACACACTGTTGATGCTGAATTTCAGAATGGGGCAGGGAGCGTGAGACTGGCTCTTTTGCGTATGAAGCCAGCCAATACTGCATGTATGAATGGTCCCAACCAATCGCCATGCAGATTACCAATGATGCAAGACCAAAAATCATTCACGCTCCATTGACGCTCATTTTGGCATGGGTGCATCCACAATATGCTATCATTTAATTTGGCCTAATATATCATTAATGGTGTTTTGGCAGCTTTTGTACCGTCTTCATGTACTTTCTCCTTCATCAATAGATTGTTCTTTAATAATCCATATCAATATATCCTTTAAAATATACATTAAAGTGTCCGCTAATTGAAGATAATGATACACTCAACAATCCCGTTTCATTCAATCAATGCTCATCTTCACTTTCAGGTTTGCTCAATTGGCTGCTGTTGTCTGCAAACTCGATGTCAGCTGCATTACCATGCAGCAGATAGTGTACTAACCAGTGGATGTTCTTTCATCAGTGAGCAAATCTGGATTAAAATCTTTATCACGCTTGCGATTCTTGGCATATGCATCAAGATCGAAATGTTGAGCCCGGAGAAGAGGAATATGTATCCACCCATATCCGGGTGGCTCACCTCCAATTTCGGATACATGAGCTGCCTCATTTTTACCAGGTGGAACAAGTGGCATTTCAGGCGGATCTGGCGTCGGGTCTGGTGTCGGCTGTCTGAGTTGCTCTGGTGGAGGTGCACCCATGCCTTTGCATCTCCAGAGTGTTTGGGGATTCTGTGCTGTGCCATTCTGGCAAGGAAGGCAGCCGTCCGTCTGATTTTCCTGCATCATAGCCAGATGTCTTTCCATCGGAGCCATCACATTGTCATGCCCGGGAAATTCAACCTCCCACTTCTCCTCTCCTCGGACTTTGGCCCCCGGTTTCTTGATTTGGAATTGAGTTTCCCCTATTGCGCCGCGCGAAAACCCCCCTTTGGCCATTTCAGCCAGACTCGAGGCCAGCTGCATGTCAGACTGTTCTAGCTGTACCCGACCGCCTTGCCTTGCTATAGTCGCAGACATGTTGAAAACCTACAAGAAATTAATTGCTGCATTTACATATTAGATTCGGCTATTACCTCAACCATATACGCATCTGTAGCATCCTCTAACATGGTTAAAGCCTGTTTTGTACACTCTCGGGGATTCTCATCCCTAAATTCGTCCACGAAGATCCCAGATCTGGCCATATCGTGATGTTCCATTTCGCGGACTGTGTGGACAAATGCCTGGGTCGACTATGGAGATTTCTTAATACGGGTGGCTGTTAATTGGTCACGCAGCTCTCTACGTACACTAGCTGTATGTAATATAAGTAGTCGACTAGCCTCTACCTCGATTCGAACTATACTGACATCCAATCGCGTGTTGCTTCTTATTCTCACTGCTTCTGGTTCTACGGATAATTTTCAACTGTGTGTGGAGGGTCATATTTTCGGAAGCTACATTTGCAGCACCGCGGTGAGCGAAGTGGTGTCTGCGTTGTAGTTGGGTCTCAGCAGGTGGCATATTGGATGAAGTGCCTGTCGTTCTGCTCGATTCTGTTCCACTCTCACCTTGCTGAGGTGTTTGTGGAGTTATGATTTGCAGCCGTGGAAGTGAAGAGATGATGATAACGAAATGAAGTGGGATGACCTGAGGAATATATAGTTAGCTTCAAGTCAAAATGGCATATGTAACAGCCAACTTGCCCGATCTACATAAGATGAATCCAGTTGCACATAGCTGCCGGTTGCACTGATCGCCAACCATCCTGCGATTTGCTCCGAGCCGGTCCGGTGTTGTGTGTTTGTTTACAGTGATACATCATGGCAAACCAGCAGGAAAATCTCGTGTCTGTGAGAAGAAAACAGTACATTCTTGGTCGGAAAGAACCTCAGCTGATGTTTGTCTGAAGAAATCCTTGGGATGTTAAGTGATACAGATGCTAAATTTCATGTCATGATGAACGGTTAGCAGTGCTATTCGCAATGTAGTGACGGTCAAAACACAGATTTTGCTTTGTTCAAGTCAATTGAGCATACCAACCTCGACACAAAAGAGGCAGCCTACCACAACGTGGTCCATATCTTGTAACATACAACATCTCGTCTGTCAACAAAGTTAACACACAATACAATGGTCAATGGTCCGAAAAAGAACCTTTCGCTACTACCGGCAGACAAATATGGCAAATCGACAGAACGCTCCACACCACGACGTCATCAAGCAAATGAACCCCAGAGCGGCTTGGAAGCAGAACAGGTCGGAGCGCTTGGAGCATTGCGTAGCTTGCGATCTAATAAGACACTTCTGGCGGGGAAACAACCAGAAACTCACTTCTTAAGCAACGAAGAGAAGCAGAAATAGATCGAGAAGTATGTGGAAAGAGAGACTGCTGTGGCAAGAAAGCGAGTTCAAGTCGCAGAGACAGCAATGAAGCATGAGTAGCATGATATGAGAAATGCTGCAAAGGCGGGATTGACAACCACCAATCCTGAAACAACATTTGAGGAGATGTTGAACACCATCGGAGATAGTCTGAGCGATCTTGCAAGTCCCGACGATGGGGAGGATGGGGATGATGAGGATGATGATGAAGAACATCCTGCGGTGGGCAAGCTTGGCCAAGATGACAAACCCGGCTGGGTGATCGGCAGAATCTTTGAAACGGTACAGTATCGCATGGAGCATTTTCGGCAGAAGCACATGACGCTAGATGAATTGACGCAACAAGGCTGGGGAGATGAGGCCAACTACGTCCGTCAGAGGGATAAGAAGTACGGGATGACCAAATTGAAGGTTCCTGCTGTGGTTCAACCTCACACAACAGACAATGCAGCGTTATCTGTGCCGACAACATTTGGTGAGCCTATTGAGAGTCTTGATAGGGTCCCCGGTGAATGGCAAATGCCGCAAGCGACCTCTCGACTAGGGAGTAGTCATATGAGGCTCAGCTCTCGGCAACGGCAGACGTGCGAACGCATTCCATCCCTCCCGCCCATCCTGATGCCTGATTGGTCACCAATTCAGCAATCAAAGCATGATGAACACCTAAGCTTTAACCCTTGCATATCGCATCTCAATCTAATCACCATATTGCAATCGGATTCCGACGAAGACATGGTGACAGCCCCTGCCTCGCCAGAGGAATAAATAAGCAAATTGACATTTGTGATGATTTATCAATTTGGAATGTGATACCTATACCTATTGTACTACGTATCAGCTTTTACTTGATATCAGTGACGAAATGTTGAGACATGATAATTTGTCTATGCATGTGCAAGGGTCGGATAGGCCATCCCAATGTTCTAGACTACAAATCTCATTAAGTGACATCCAATGAATGTGATATTATCCTGCCCGTTGTAGTTAAGTTAGTAAATTAACACTAAAATAGAGACGAAACTCACCAACGAAACATGAGTCAGAGATGTCACACGAGTGTTAGATGCTGCGGTCAAAGCCCAATGCGAAGCGGAATGAATGACTACCGTCATGCTGCATACGATACTGCATCCAACTGCATAACTCTCTGCACAGACCTGGTGCACATGGTCAAGATGTTGAAATTGATTATGGTAGGTTATGGAGATCACGGAGAATAAGCTGGATGCAGAAAGGGGAGGAAGTCGGGCGAAATCACACAAAAACTAGTGTTCCGATTCATATGCGGCTAATTGCCAGCCGAAAGCACTGGAACATGATAAGCCAACGTCATTTATCACTCAGTAAACGTGTCTAGCGGTGGATCAGAAATTGAGAGACTTGGAAGCTGTTGGATTCAAATGTTTATACATAGAAACGATATATTGGCTGCCAATAACGACAATATGCATTTCTACATACAATTGTTGAGGATCCACTGACTGTTAGTATGTCATTATGTTGAGCGTCAATGGAGTGTCAACGATTTTTAGTCTTACATTTTCCGCAAACAAACGGCTGCATAGTCACATCTTCCCAAAGTGATTGAATTGGCGGTTTTTTACGTATAAAGGATAGTGACACGCTTGTTTACCCATCCTGGAAATCGGGTTCAATGATGCGTCAACGATTCTTGGTCTTGTGCGTGTGATAATCTAAAAAATACATTGGCTCTGTGACACACAATCAAAGTATTGGCCGCCTTAGAGACTAAGAATGCTAGCGTTGACATCGTCACTCTTGCCTAAAAATCAGTGTCAACAGAGCGTCAACGATTTTTGTTCTTGCATCTTGGATGATCCAACAGCGGTGCGACAATGTTGAGCTAAGATCGAAGTGTTGGCCGCCTTTATGAGTAAAACTGGCAGCGACGATATCGCTACCACCTCCGAAAAATGAGCGTCAACGGAGCATCAATCATTTTTGGTCTTGCGTCGTGGACACTCAAAGCGCAGTGCATTGGCGTTAACCCATAATCAATGTATCGGCCGCCTTTATGGGCAAAAATCCTATTGATGATATCGCTACCAGCTGCCAAAAATGAGCGTCACTGGAGGGTCAACGATTTTTGGTCTTGCATCTTGGACAAGCTATGCGCTACGGAACTGCGTTAACCCATAATGAACTCATCGGCTCCCTATATGGGCAAATTGATAATGACGATATCGCTACCACCTCCAAAAGATGAGCTTCAACAGAGGGTCAACAATTTTTTATCTTGCATCATGGACACTCAAAGCGCTGTGAATCGCCGTTGACGCATAATCAATGTAGCGGCCGCCTCAATGGGCCAAAATGCTAGTGACGATATCACTACCACCTCCTAGAGATGAGCGTCAATGGAGAGTCAACGATGTTTGGTCATGCATCATAGATAAACCAAGGGCTATGGAACGATGTTATCGCATAATCCACTTATCAGCTGCCTTGACGGGCAACAATGCTACTGACGATATCGCATCCACCAACTAAATTGAGCGCCCACCTAGCGTCAACAATATTTGTGGGGGCTCAGTAAGCTACACCGCAATGATCTGCTTCACATTGTTGCTGAATTGAGTCTTACGCGGTCCATATTTTCAATATGCTCTTGTATTCAACTTCACAAAGTTGCATGCAATGTCTCACAGATCTGGTTTTTTTGCTGGTAGCTGTAAAGTCAATACTTAAGAACCCGCTGTCTGCTTTACTGTATAGTTACCTTCGGCAGTCTTTCAAGTCAGATCACCCAGCTTTCGAATTCCCACTGCCATGTTGGATTCAAAATCTTTGAACACCTCATTGCTCGACGTTATAATCTCATCGAAAAATGAAGGTGTCTTTATTCGTGATTTGATCTATCTTATTTTACAAATCATCTTCGATGCTTGGTGGGATTCATTGAATCTAGACTAGCAGCGGCCTATTGCTTGGAATAATTCTGGACATGGGCCTTTGTGGTGATTTTAATCACACCGTGGAATTGAGGAGACAGGCCGCCCTGGCATCATATGTATTGTTTGTGATCAAATTCTTCACCATCCATCAGAACATGGGACCAGCTCAATGGGGAAACACTTCCTGGCAAAAGCTCACATCTCAAAGTTAAACGAATAAACGGTGTCAGAGGGTACTGAATTGACTAGTTCGATGGTCGATGAAACAGCTTTGGCCATCCTGAAGAGAACAGGTAGTCGAGCAATCACAATAGTAAGTTCGCGGAGGAAGATCATATTGGATATCCAGGTTGATCCATATTGACCGAAATGACAGACAAAATGTACCAAACTGGCAGCTAAGGACTTCGAAAGTTCCGAATTTCACCAAGACACGTGGAATCGCTACCTCATGTTAGGTTTTGTTTCGGCTCATATTCCATGGAACGCTACATCAAATCTAGATCTACGACCGTCATATCAGGCATAACCCAATGACCTAGTGCTGCCATCCGCTACAACCCTTAGGAACATTTAGCAGAGGGAACATGCACTGACCATGGATGTAATCAAGAAGCACTTGCCATCACAAGATACAGTTAGTTTAGCTTTGGACGGATGGACATGACCGAACACACCAGCCATAACATTGGTCATTGCTTACTATATGGATCGAAATTGGGCATTAGGTGAAGTTTAACTCGCTTCCGATGAGGTTGGTCGTCTATTCTTTTCCCATTTCAAAAGGGAAACAAGGATGATGGATCAAGGGCCAACATACTGGAGCAAGATGAGCCTTACATTTGAAGGACATACATAATCATTATGAGCTTACCGACCGCCGTTTGCTTCGGATTATGACTGATAATGCTTCCTCAAATTACTCGATGACACATGAGCTGCAGTCGACACTCGAGGCCTCTGCAATCCTGTGGCCTGCTTCAAGGAACCACATACGTTGCTTGGCGGATGTCATACAGCTGGCTTCAGGTGCATTCATGAGCACTCTCGGTGTAAAAGACCGCTCCAATCCTTGGGAAGCCCATGAGCGCGATCAGCATTTTGGAGAGAATGAATGCATAGACATTGGGAAGAGTCAAAGACTTCGAGAAGAGGGCAAAGCTAGAATCAGTAATGTGTCGGCCATGGAACCAGGTTTAGCAAAGATAATAGAGAAAGTGCGTCTTTCATGATATGTTGAAAGTCCTGAAATTGACCATCATATAGCAGAGAATTCTTGCGGTATTGATTACGCTGACACCTGGTCATCGAACCGAGTTCATTGAGTGTCCAAAAGCGAAATTTCGCATTGCTGTACTGCTGATTATGGATGTGAAGACATGGTGCAACTCAACACTGGAGTTGCTCGAGCGCGCTTACCAATCACGGAAATTCACACGCGACTCGCTGGAAAATCCAAAATACACTGATTACCAGCCACTTTTCACAACTCAAGATGAGTGGACCATTGTGAAGTATGTCATGGAAATATTGAGGTCATTTTGATATTGGACTCTGTGGATGTCAAAGAGGCATACAGTGACATTGCATCATGTTATCTCAGTGTACAATGACATGTTCCATCATATGGATGGCATAATGCGAGCTTTGGCTATAAAGAAGACTCCATTGAAGGAAGACTTGTTCTTCGCTGTGAAGTCAGCTCGACAGAAGCTGTCCAGATACTACGCTGAAGTGACTCCAACGACTGGCATGCTTCTCATTTCTGCAGTTGTCTCAATCCTTTTCGCAAGTTGCGATCGTTTAGACAGTGGGACAAGGGAATGGATATTCATTGTGAGGATGAGACATCCTATACTACCCAATACCAAGTGGCCTTTCTGACATGTGTGGAGAAAGAATACTGTGGCAAACATCGACATGTGCCAGTCAATATGCACGAAAACGTACCGAGCAGTAATCTCATCCCCTCTGCAACGGCTTCAGTATCCTGTCAATCATCCTTTGATCCAAATTATTTGTCAACCAATGATGAAGAATGCTTAACGCCTAACAATGGGGCGGAGATGACAACCGGACGAAGCGATCTCGCAGCATGTTCATTGACTGCTGCCAGGCTTCATTTGAACTCTCGGCCTGATGCACCAAAGAACTGGGGGCAAATTAATTCAAATCTCAATGAATACCACTCCGACCCAAAGGAGATTTGAAGTACATTTTGGTTACAGGGCATAACCAGGTGGTTGTGTCAACTGGAGAAGATGCACTGAAAGTATGCCCATCTTTCGAATGTGGCGCGCGTCATATTCTCTATCATACCACACGGTGTTTGAGTGGAGGCCAGTTCTTCCCTTGGCCAAGATGTTATCGGCTGGAGGTAGTCGAAAACCACAGCCGATACCCTTGACAAAAAAGTCGTTGTAAGGAAGTTTGGTCGAGCCAATGACAGGATTTTGGCAGGCGCTGATCCACAATTGGATACAATGAACACAGGAAACAACTCAGAAATGAAGAATGAGGCGGAAGAAATGAAATTGCACAAAATGGCCAAGGATCGCAACTTTCTGGAAATGTGGCAGGGCAGCCGAAACCTACATGCTACCCAGAAGGAATCTCGCAATCATAACAAGCAGCTGACTGCTGGGAAATTCATTTCAAACACGGAAGAGATCATCAGAGCATTGTAGTCACTCTTTCAACATGGTGGTGTGGCTGCATCTAAATTGTAAGGCAGATCTCCTTTGCCATCACATTTGTCTGCAAAGGACCTCCCTAGAGGCCGAACTCAAATATTGAATTTTCAGCGACTCTGAAGAATCAACCATCATCCAGTTGAAAGTGATGAGGATAGCATACCTGACAGCATTTCGGACACTGAAGATTGGCATAACTGGGATGGGGACTTAGATAATCCAAATGACAGCGAAGTCGATTGTGCAGCAGACTTTGAATCTGATATAGAGCAAGACAAGAGCATCGAAGATCTGGAATGCCCAGAACAGCGGGATGTGAGGGCCGCGCCAAACGTTCCCGGATTGATTTGGCCTACATGGAAGTCAAAGAGGCTGGCTGTAAAGGTGTTGATGACGGTCAATGCAATCGAAACGAGCAAGAGTAAGGGAGTGAAGAAAACGCAGGACAGAATATGTCAATGTTTCACCAGCGTCTTTCTGTATCTTGACCGAGAGCTTCAGTTAGAGATATATTATGGGTGAATGGTGAGCCATAGCTTGTGAATACCGGTTGATAAACAGATGTATAGTAGGCGCAATGAACCTTTTGACAAGATATATAAATTTTAGTTGTGTGAGAGCGAACAGCGCAAGAATGTTACTGCGCTCGGCTTTGCCACAGGGCCAAGTCTCAATCTCTGAGAAAGACTACCGAGAAGTTCAAATCATGATGAAAACTACTATCGATGGCAGCAGATGGTGAATGGACAATACATTAAAATAAGCGTTAACGGAGCGTCAACAATTTGTGGTTTTGTAAGTACGGTAATTACACAGTGATTTGGTCGCTGTTATGCATCACTGATGTATTGGCAGCTTCCATAGGCGCAAAAGAAAGCAACACGGTCACTGCCTCATTCAGAGAATGAGCGTCAACGGAGCGTCAACAATTTGTAGTTTTGTAAGTACGGTAATTATACAGTGATTTGGTCGCTGTTGTGCATAACGGATGTATTGGCAGCTGTTATATGCAAAAGAGACAGCAACCCAGTCACCGTCCCATTCTGAGAATAAGCATCAATGAAGCGTCAACAATTTGGCGTTTTGTAAGTACAGTAATTACACGGTGATTTGGTCGCCGTTATGCATAACCGATGTATTTACAGCTTTCATAGGCTATAGAGACAGCAACAAGGTCTCCGCCCCATTCTGAGTAGGAGCGTCAACTGAGTGTCAATGAATTTTAGCTTTGCATCTTGGACAATTCATCTTCCGCTTGGTTCCAGACATCCATTTATCAGATATTGGCTGCCATTACTGGGATAAACTACATTGACATGCCCGCAGCCGCATCCTGAGAATCAGCGTCAATGGAGTGTCAACAATTTTCAGCTTCGCATCTTGGGTACTTTATGTTCCGATTTGTTGCAGACATCCATATATCAAATATTGGTAGCCTTTACTGGCAAAAACAACAGTGACATGCTCCCTGCCACATCCTGGAATTGGGCGTCAACAGAGTGTTAAAAGTTTGAGTTGTTGCATAGTTGGTAATCAAGGCATCGCGCTAATCTTTGCATTCATAATGGAATTATTCACGGCCCTGATAGGCAACAATACAATTTATCAAAAGTAAAACACTGATTCCAAATTAATCGATATGGCAAGCTGCAAAGCATGCAAAAACATGTCCTTGGTTGTTGAAAACACAATTTTGATAAGATACTATTAACATACTCCAAAAACAAGAGCCTCAATTGAATCTATGGATGGACCCACTGGGTGACCCTCTGACAACATGCCCAATTCAGAAAGGTTGGGAGTTTACCCTCGAACCGTACCCAAGATGACGGTTCGGGTTTGTTGACAACCCGGCTCGCCAATTTCGCAACGGTTTGGTTTGGACCCGGACCAAGACCCGAACTGACGGTCCGGAACCGTCGCTAACACTCAATGTGAGCGATGAATTTTCTGACATTGGAGGTTAAGATGGCAACTACCGAATCAGCCTGCAATAACCGGAATACTCCCTGAAGCAAATTGCCACTAGAATGTCACCAGTCTACCAGAGTGTATTCAATGAGTGGAATGAAGAATGGGTTGCTTGGTTGCAGGAGAAGAAGCATGGGTTCTTTATCTGGGGGTGGAACCATTTGAAACAGCTCCGAGATGGACCTATGCCATGGGAAACAGCTGTTGCTGATGGCTCGGTGACACTCCGGGACTGTCTGCCATTGGATGATTTCAATAATGCTGAACAGATTCAGTGGCAGTGCGTTGGGTTATTTTCGAAGACATGTACAAGTGAAATTTGGTAGGCAAGGTTACAAGGTAGGTGAGGCATCAAGTAACCAGCGAGGGATTTGGGAGGGCCCGTGTGCAACAAGGTGACAGGTAACCCCCCACAGTTGCCAAATACAATGTTGCTGGTTGTGATTCACTGGGTATCAAATAGCAACGATATAATTATATCCCCCAAACAACTCCAAGCTGCATATACAGAGTCATGGTACAGGGAGGAGATGATTGATTTCATCGACAAAAACGGAGGCCTGAAAGAGCTATACATCGGATCATAAATATTCAAGCGCACCTTGGAGCAGGACAAATCGAATGCAGAGTGTGTGGGAGTATATACACATTGTACAATGATGAATGACCCCATATATGGGCAGATTTCATACAACTGTTGCCTTTGAAATGCTTTCAAGTTGAAACTTGGACAAAATCCAAAAATATTTTTGGTAGAAATGAAGAGAGCTACTCGGAAGGTGATTGCTAAGCAGATAATTAGACTATTGAATGTAATCCTTGCTAGCCGTGTCAAGGCTAGATGTGTGCAACTGCTATTCATTACACATTGACTGTGGAAGGTTCTAAACAGGGTGAAAGAGAGGAGGAAGAGGAGGATGGCAGGCCAGAGAATGATACTTGTATTAATGTAAGTTCTGATTGAAAGTATAGAATTGATTATATTCCATCTATATATATTTGTTCCAAGGGTTTCATGTCTGTAAAATACCTAACACTGCGATGAATTTCAGGAGCGCTGAAGATTGAGCCTATCTGGGGAGCATACATCGGAGCAACCGAAAGTGATCATTGAGGACAAAAGGAAAACAGACAAAGGTGCAACGGAGGTTCAGGAGAAAGTGGAGGATGGTGAGGAGGTCGTTGATGGAGATCATGGCAGTTCTGTAATGAATACTGTTTTCGATAGAGTGAACAACAAAATTGAACATGAGTGTCTCGATCAGGCAGTGCTGCAGCTGATTGCACATCCCTATTACCAATCAAATGGTCACCGAGTCGCTCGGAACAAGTATTCAATTCCAGGCCTGCCTGGAATGAAATATCTGGTGCACCAGGTCTGGTCAATATGATTCATTGTGAGGAGATGGGTTTGGGATTCAGATATGCCAGGTCCTTTGGTGGCGGATGAAATGGGTCTTGGCTAGGTACTTACCTCAGTGGCTGCGGCTATGATCTACAAGTTGCTGACTGGGAAGGTTGTTAGAGGGTTGCCGCTTTCAATTTTGTGGCAGAATTCCCTTGAAGATTGGGTGAATATGGCGCAGAACAACCATCCCAAGATCATTGGTGAAGAATGGGAGTGGTATCTGTATTTGAGAATGAATTCGGCACCGCCCCGCCTTCTTGAGATGCAGACAACTCCACCACTGTGGTGTCCAGCTCTCAGTTTCGCAATTGAACCAGTGCTGGTGGTCACAATGCCCAGTGTGACAGAGGCATTCAAGAGTGCCATCAGCGAGAGGATATATGGAAACAATTTCTGACTGGTGAACTTGTTGCTCTCGGAAAATGTGAATCTCACCGAGGAGGATCTCCACAGCAGTATCAATCAATCAGATAACCCATGGAATATCCACCATGTTGTATATGATACCTTTACATCCAGAGCAAATCCATCAAGCAACAGCAAACTCTCATACTGCTCATGGAGTTGTGGGATTGCTGATGAGTCCCATCAGTACAAGACTAAAAATGTTATTCACTGGTAAATTGCAATGGAAGGGAGAATTGGATTTCAACTTCAAATCACAGCCACACTGGAATTCAATTCAATCTATGACTGGTGCTATCCGGCAACGTGGCTGCTTTCAGGTGCTCCTGCAGATTCTGTGGATGATACAGTGATGGAAACGCATAGTGCAGAGGCATTGTATTGCGCTGTGAAGAGTTTGATGCATGCAATCCGGACAGAATATGAAGTAGCTCAACAGGATTTGGCTCACCAGATGATCCAGATGGCAAAGCCATGGATGATAAGGGGGTGGCCGCAATCAAAATTCCCCAATGGACAACCACTTATTCGGATATAGATGGAGAATGCACACCACATTGATCCTGAGTGGACTGTGGAAGCACTACCAACGCTGAAGACCCTCATGGAGAGATACACTTGTCGGAGTGCTTTAAGAGCATGGAGTGGGCATAGATGGTGCCAAGCATTTTTTTCGGTAGTGTTGGGAGACACCTCAGATTGCGACTACATTCCTGGACAATGGAACAATAAATGACCAGTCGGTACATGGGTCAATTCTGCGATGTCCTGATAGCTGAGCGAGGCAGTTCTGTCAATGCTTGTCGATGATCCTGTGAAGTATCCCAAACCTGACGAACCTGATGCATCAAGTGAGGCGCTCTTTCCTCAACCAGAGAGAAATGAGAGTGCACTGCCAGATGCACCTCATCCACAAAAGGTGGTGCTAGATTGTCATCTTCTGGCCCAAGTTCGTCATCTGTAGTGGTGCCTAAGCAAGCGTTTTGTCTATCATGTGGATATATGACATATGTATACAGAAATGGGCAATGATGAACACAGATAAATGCACCAACAATTCCAGCGTTCAAGAAATCCCTCTGTATTCGCAATGATACCGAATGTGGGCAGGACAGGACTAAGTCTTTCAGCAACACACAATTCAGTAATCACTCAGAAGTTCTGGGGATTGAATGAGCAGCGGCAGGCATTTGCATGAGTCATCTTGCTAGGGCAACACTGTACCAGACACATAGTCACTGAATACTGGTCCAGGTGGCTATGATAACGATGCAAGAGGTCTGCATCGACATGCTTGAGTGGCCCAAATGAAATCTCTGCTCAGGTGCATGTGTCAACTGAACACCATGACGTCGATAATTTACTGGATTCTGGAGTCTGGTGTTGAACAGACAATGTGGCTGACGGAGAATGGAGACACATTGCGGTCTGATGAACCATCATCTTAGATTGTTAGGACAGCTCATCTAGGTATGCCTCTTTAGACATTCAAGCAACATAATCTTCTTAACTGAGACAAATACTCAAAAAGGTCATTTGCAAGGCACACTATACTGCATAAATATATTTTTTCTCTCTGTCATTTTGAAGTGAATCATTGTTCTGATGTTGGAATTGTTAGAGTGGGATTTCATTGGCATTCTTGATTATTATTAATGATCAATATGAGATAAAGTCAATTGATCAGCTACATTACACTGTCCCGGTTGGCCAAGTTTACGATCAATGTCATATGTCGAATATTAGGCATGGTGCAGCAAAGGGCTCCAAACCATTCATCAGTTGCAAATTGGAGGCGCACCAGAAACCAGAGGTCACTTATGCATTTCAATGTCAACAGAATGAAAAAACCACAATTGAAGCACTTTCAGGTACTCTGCAGATATCTCTCGATATGTCATAAGTCTCATAAAGCCAGTTCAAGCACTGCATATTTGCCAATCACATTTGGCGATAAAGTTGGTCACAGTGATAATAAGTAGCTGTGTCAGATTGCAATACACCGGCTTGCTCATTGGTCATAACGCCACAGCATGTTGTTGGCATATGACCGACATTCAGGTGCACTGCAGACTCTTCAACATATGTCTTGAGTCCTGGGCACATATCGTTATGACCAATTGATTACTGCATATTTGCCAATTGCCACAGCAATACCAACAGTATAGGTAATAGTGAGTACCTGGGGCAGACTATGAGACACCAGCTCACTTATTGGTGGCGAAGCCGGAGCGATTACTAGCCTTTAATCGAAGTGCCAGGGCACCGGAGAATCCTGGGTATATCATTATGGTTGATCCAGCAAACCATATTTGTCAATCCCATTTGGCAATAAGGACAGTGTAGGACGTAATGGGTAGCTGGGTCAAAATATGAGATCTGGGCTCACTTATTCATGGCAAAGCCGCAGCATTTGCCTGCATATGAGACACTGTTGGGCACAAGCTCGGCATCCTGGAGTATTGGATACTGAGACATGACTTGGATATTCATAGCTAAGCTGCAGCTTTCGCTGACAGGGTTTTCCTGGCCTTTGATTGAAGTTCAGGCAAAACTGAGATCTGCAATCCAGTCCAGAATGATGTTCTTGGATTTATATGAAGCTAACTTTGACAAGTTGCGACTCAGTATGGATGTATAATTGCAGCGCAGGCACATCTCAAGACCAACAAAGAAGCCATCAGAGTGCATGTATCGCAGTCCATAGTGCACTTTACCTTTCAGTTTGCTTCATTCTCATCACATGATCTTCAACTTTGAATCATTGGACACTGTGCCCACCGATTGTCATTTATCAAGACAATTCACATTCAGGTGCAGGCGGCGCATTGTGCTCGGCCTCTGCTACTATATCAATCTACGCTTGATCGGTATGTGCACGCCACTGGTAAAATGCTTTCAACTGTCAGCTTGGTGTCCACTGTCTATTGGAGGAAGATAGCCTTGCAAAACTAACCCATAAATGCACAGACATAGCCATTCAGTAACCTCACTTGCATCGATATTAACCAAGTAGTATGTTTCGACCTATGCTTTGAAATCCTAGAATTGATTCTGCAAGTTCGGGCTCTGTCAAAAGAGCTGGAGCATGAGAGTAATAATCTCAAATGGCAGATTCTGCTCTGTGACTTTGCAAGATGGCTGGCAACTCCCGCTCACCCATGTACAGCACTTTCTCACAGAGGACTAAGTTCGCAATGGTGTGAATGCAGACATAACTCGATACGAACTGAATGTATGTTTGTCGCACCAAAACCCAGATCTCACGATGAATTTGGTGAACAGATTTCCATCAATGAAGAAGTTCGATGAGAGAGAGAGTCTTGGAAGCTGGAGTGAGGAAATGGCAGCTTGGAAGAGTGCGATGAACTGTCAGAGTATGGCGAGCTTACAATCCCTAGCGATTGAATCTTGGCATAACCATGTACACTTTGGTGCACCTCAATTCCTGGCACTGCATCCATGCAATCATCATTCCTCGGCCTGCTGTGAGATCACATCTTACCATGCCTTTATACCATTGTTGCATATAGGTTTCAACCCCAGCATTTATTTTAAGTCAACATCATAGTGGTGAGACTGACAATGAATATGTGATTTAATGGTGTGCAACTTACCAGATATTAGGTGCAAAATCAGAATGTGAGTGAGTATTTATGACCCCTTTGTGAGCAATCTTGGCATTGATGAGGGCTTGAATCAATAAGATTTTCCCTGAATCATCCATTCTACCTTACCATTCTTTCTCTAAGCCTGTATATCTTCTTCGTGCACATGATTCTCTCCATCCTCCATTAACTGTAACATGGGAATGGAGGATATTCTGCAAACACAGCCCTGATGAACGCAGGAAATGGAAGTTATGCTTACTATATTACCTTATCAACCACTCACTTACCTACAGCATGCTAATACATTCGAATATCATGAAAATATGTATATCCTTCTGGCAGATATACTACATACAGAGATCCATATTTTGCCTTGATCAACAACAAACTCAGTATGAACCCTTCCAACTGAGCTGTCCCTCTCAACGTCCCACATCTATCGGAGCTCTGGGGTTGCTCAATGTTGCACCAATTCTATGCCATGTGGTCACCTCAAAATGCTCGAACATTTACACATACTTACTACATTTAGAGGAGTCGTATGCAGGGGCACATGATTTCATTCATGTTGTCAGTGCTTTATTTGGCCAGCACCAAGGGGTAGTCAATGTCATGAGTGTTGTTCAGGTGTAGCTCGTTCTATTCTATGTGCATAGGCTTTAGCCACCCTCCAATTCTTGCATGCATAATGACTGTGGTTGATAGGATTTGCTAACATTCAGCGTTAGGAAGCCATCCATTCCGGTGCACCTGACAAGAAATCTATCTATTCTGCTGAACCTGAAAACATCCTTGATCACAACACCAGACTGCCATTCTTGATATAACTATGGACCAATGAAGAAATCTCTTCTCATTGTGGCAATGCGCACATGGAATTGCATCCTCCTCGACTATGTGCAACTTCTTGCACCATTTCCCCTCTTATTCTATTGCACTTAATCTTATATTTACCACTTATACACTCTCTCCCACATTCCCCAACTTTCTATCTTCAATACAGTACATGGAGCCTACACCCAGCCAGATGAGAAATCACTATTCACAGAAGAATCAAGAGGCACACCTTGAGAGAGCACTTGCATTCAAGATGGCAGCCAATCGTCATTGTCCCTCAAATGGTGGCCATTGTTTATCTGCCTTCAGGCAGTGTATTGCAGATGACAAATATCCCCAATTTCATTAATGAGGCAAGATGATGATAGTGATCAGCAGACTGGTGATGATGAATGTGAGGACACTCGAGAGCGCACCTCATCATTCAACATCGAAGAAGACAATGTGAATTACCAACATGCAGTGCTACTTCGAGGCCAGGCATGCCGCGGCAAGTCATAATGAAGTATGAGTGTTCCACTGCCTTAGAAACTGAGCCATGCCGATACTATCATTGCAAACCCTCGACTTCCAAATTTCATAAATCCAACTGAGGCAATGGTACCAACACTGCTCAAACACCAAAGGCAACCTTCCTCAACAAATTATCTGAGTCTGACCATGTACCATCAGCCCAGGCACTGCTGCTATGCAAGTCTTGTGGAGACTAGAATGTTCCACAACCCAAGCCCAGTGGAGATCAGAATGTTCCCAAATACCACATGGCTACTTGTGAAGTAGAGATGAGGTTGATGAAGGGAATCGTATTTGCAAAGACTCGTTGGCCAATATTATCTGATGCCAGTTACTCGATGGTTGAAGAAACTTGGAGACTTGCGAATGAAGCTCGGCATTGTCAGCAGGCATGAGCAGGTGCTCCTGATGGTAAACCATCTTTGTGTCAAATACCCAGTAGTCTATCTCTCAAAATAGATCTGCAAATATGAGAAGGAGTAAGTCATAGATTCTGTTTAATGCTTCTCTAGCAGATTTATGAGATTGACTACACCCCACAATATACATACTCAACACTGCAGATAAGTGCAATGCAAGGACAGTTGGCAGCTGGGGCACATCAAAGTGTTGTCCAAAGTTACTGGTTGGATTTGCACTGTGAAACTGAGATTGACATCCAGGTGAAGGAACTCCTGGTCAATGACCCTTATCTCTCAAAGGTTGTGGATAATAAGAAATCATGGTTCACCCAAATGGAAGTGCTTGATTCAATTTACCATCAATTTTTCTTCGTAGCGAATAGCTTCAGGCGCCAGCCTACAACATTCCGCTACTTCCAACCTCTTGCTCTGCTGACTCCAGAGCTGGCAGCAGCAGCTATTCCTTGAGTGCTGTCTGAATATGACAGTGGAAAGAAGGCCACAGGTATGTATTCTCGAGATGAATATCAAGGTAGATTTTTCCCATCCCCCGTGATAAGTTGTACTCTGGAAGCCACTGCACTCATCAATGACAAATTTGTGGGCCACTTGATCCTCCCACTGTGGAGCAACTTTGCTAGCATAGTCGCTCTTCTATTCCTGTCGGTGCTCCTCAGCCTAGATTGACTCTCTTCTATTTCATTCTGCCATCAATTCCTCCTCTTTCAGCACTCCTCAGCAGGTCTAGGCACTCAACAATTCCCTCTGTCTGGATTGGCACTCCTCTATTTCATTACGTGCTCAATACCCCCCATTCTGCGCACTTCAGCTTGTGATGGGAGCCCTTCAATTCCCAGCAGCACATTGGCAGAATGTATTTCAGTTACTTGGAGCCTCCAGCAGTGTCTGACAGGATGTGGAGTGAGAACTTAGAAAAGTCAATTTCAGGAGAGTATCAGACCCTAGAAGGGCATTCTGGCCAGCCTTGGGAGGAACTAGGTTCTCTGATGACTGGTACAGGAGTACCATACAAGTGATTGTAATAAGTTCGGGAACATGTCAGAGCACCATAGAGTACTTTGGGTGCACCTGGCAGTGTCGCCAATCCAACGGGGGAATCACACACACACTCTGAGTGACGTGTGAGTTCTTGTGAATATTTATGTCAAAGACTGCAGGCATCACCTGAGACTCTCGGAATGTACACAAGCAATCTATTTCCTTCAATGGAGACTATGATGCCTGGCTTATTGTTCATTATCACTTCTGAATCATACAAGCTATCATCTTCTTCAACACTTTATCTTTTACCTTGCTAAATTAAGAACTCAAAGAAAAAGGGGAGTGATCTCACATAAACACCGGTACAGCAAAACAATAACCCGACTAAGCAATTGAATGATAACAGCCAAACATGCGGTCAAGGTCATCCAGTACTTCTCCCATCTCATCAGGGCCAACGAAACCTGGAACACGCAATTCATCAACAATGCAAATCCACTGGAGGCACTCCATGTATTTCCTGATGATTCGTACCTGATGAGTGGATGAAATTGAATACAAATGTTGTTTGCCTCGATTTGTGATATCTATCAAAGGTGAAATGAGATGTTAGCAAGGTGTGAATCTAGATGGGAATATGAAAGGCAATACGATATATACTGATGAAAAAAGGAACCAACAACCAGGGGGACAGGAGTGCCAAATCTAGGCTGAGGAGCACCAACGGGGAGTGAGGAGTGCCCAAAATACTGGTGGAGCCCCAAAATGGGGGTTTGGAGTGTGGAAATCAATATAGAATTGACGATCCAGACCAAGGTGCACCAGTGGGAATTTGGGAGCTGCCAAGCTGAGGAAATGCAGAATGGGGATATAGAGTGCGGAATGAAATACAGGAGTGCCAATCCGGACAGAGGAGCACCACTGGGGACTGAGGAGTGCTGTCCCAGCTGAGAAGCACTGAAAAGGGGAGGGTAAGGAGTGCAGAATGCAATATAGGACTGAAAATCCATACTGAGGTGTGCATCAGCAAAATGTAAATCGGTCCAGAAGCTACATGTAAGGGTCTCAGACACTCCGGTCGACCTCACCAGTACTCCTATACACTGCCAGATGCTCCCAGGCACACCTGCAGCCAGGCCAAGTGTTCTCAGACTCAGCAAAAGCATGCTCAGGTGCTCGTGCAGGCAGCTGCAGTTATGGAGGTGAGTTCCGGATGCTACGAGATTTGACTTATAGGACAGCCCAATTTTGGACCATCGAATACCTCTGCAAAGGTCTGCGGGTGACTTTGAGAGTAGCTGAGACCCCGGCACAACTCTGTGGGTGACTTGGTGTCGTAATCTCACAGCAGTGGTTCTTCCTGTCCCATAACCAGAAGGAATTTCATCAATCATATTCATCTTTGTTACAGTCACAAGATTCACTACATCATAATATGGCATGTATTATCGATGTCTCTGTATATATCCACATATGGTCAATCTGGCTGCAGACGGCAGTTGAGCATAATTTGAGGAGCACCTGGAGACTCCGATTGAGAGAACTTAGAGATGCCCTTGTAGGCCATTGTAGCGGGAACATCCGTTTCTCACTATCTTATACACCACCACCACCACCACCACCGCCACCACCACCGCCATTCAGTTTCAAAGGGGGACACCTGCGGGGTGGGTCCAGAGTTACAGGGATAATGGTAACCAACTCAGCAACAGGGAGTATATATTTGGGAGACCACAGGGTAGATAGACATCATCTCATTATACGAAATACACACTCTAACATGCCCTGCTCTTGGTCCGATGCAGTCTTGCTGAGCTTTCATAGATCCATGCAATTTGTGAGGTTCCTCACATACTCTTACTGAGCCTTCATAGATCCACACACTTTGTGCGATTGCTCACCCACTTTAACCAGGCCTTCACACATCCACCCAAATTGTGTGGTTCCTTACAACCAGGTTGCCAATCATATCCTTGAACCAGAACTGCTCATTCCTATGAATTCCCTTTGGATGTTGTGAGAGGTGCGGCAGAGTGTTGACGATGGGCTCTGAGCCTTCTAGCTCCGTTGTTTCTCCACACTGTGATCGAGGGAATTTGGAGTTACACTTCGAGCCAGAGGTCAAGTGAACACTGAGATGCACTTGCAGGCCATGATCTGGCGAGTTTGGAGATACATTTGGAGACCCAGATCATGAGAACTTGGAAGCCATAACGGAGGAAATTTTGAGATGGAATTGGAGGCCAGGACTATGTGTAATTAGTGATGCACCTGGAGGACCTGATCGAGCGAGTTTGGAAATGCACTTAGAGTCCGTAATCGATCAAGATTGGAGTACTTGGTGGTGGTTCATCTGCAGGCAGTAGATTACGAGGGAGGTTCGACAGCAGCTGAGACTGTATTCAATGGTAAATGTGTCATCATGGGAATGTAGAGAGGTGAGTACAACGAGATCTACTGAGAGATGAGAGTCTGGAGACGAGAGATATGAGATGCCAGATGAGAGACTGGCTGCGAGCAGGAGACAGTTGATCTTGGAATGATGCAGTACTCGGTGTATGCAGTACTCGGTGTGTGCAGTACTCAGTGTATGCAGTACTCGGTGTATGCAGTAGTCAGTTTCCTTGGTGTATGTTCTACTTAGGGTTAAACTCATGATTTTGTCATGGTGAGATGGAGAGGGATGACTTAACTTTGTGTTCTTAGGTGATGGTAGAGTCGAGGAGAAGAAAGTGAGAGATGAGAGGAGATGAGGGAAATCATCATAAGAAACTGGGACTTAAAAAGAATTGTGTGTGCGAGAGAATAAACCATCCAAAATATGACAGTTACCAGTCCCAATCCGGTTTGTTACAACACCAATACGGGATCTTCTAAACCCAATTATGCTAGTTGTACCCGGAATTTCTCTTCGATGCTCGTATTCTCCATATCATTCCCCTCTTCATCCACCATTACTATTTCTCGTTCACAACTCTACGATTATCGCACAAAACAAAGTGAAGTCCTCCCTCTCTATCTCTCAATGTATTGATGATGTGTTAACACCGAGTACAGCATTAACTGAGTACAGCATATACACTAGATTATCTGTCTTCCCTTTATTGACACAATTACGAGTCTACCCCTGAATGTAGCTTCAGATACCGTGGTGTCTCCCTACAAGATTGACCGCCACCATCTAGCTCTCCATGAAAGCTCAAAGGTAAAGTCACCCCGTCCCAGAGTTGAGAGTAAACTAACTGATGAAGAGAGTCTTATCAGCAGCCGGTGCACCTCCCATCGACTGCCTCCAATTTTTACTCCACTCTCACTTAGTCATGGCCTCCAAGTGAATATCCAGACTCGCTCGATCACAACCTCGGAGTACATATCTATGTTCGGTTGATCACTGCATCCAAGTGAATATCCGAATGCACTTGATTAAGGCCTCCGAGATCGCAATATCATGGCCCCCATACTCATCTCCAGAATTGCTCGATCATGGCCTTGGAGTGCCTGCTTAAGTTGACTTCATCACAGCCACCATATGTATCTCCAAACTCGCTCGATTACGGCCTCCAAGTTTGCATGATCATAGACTGCCAAGTGCATCTCCAAACTCGCTCAATCATGGCTCCAAAACTCTATCAATCATGGCCTGCAAACTCGCGCCTTCATGGCCTCGAAGTGCATCTGTGAGTTCACCTGATCGTCATCTTCAGGAGCACCTTGAATTGTTCTCAAGCACCGCCTGCAGCCAGTCCAGATATACCATGTGTAGATGGGTAGCTATATAGATGCACAGATACCTGGATGGGAATACAAACTGAATACATCAGTTTTAAAAATAGTTGAACGATAAGTAGTAGCAATGAGTTCCAGGTCGACCAGCAGCGTTCCCAAAGAAGATGTTGTTTTTCCAAGACTGCTCTACTGTGTTTGGTAGAGCTGCTAGGCTTCTTGCTGGCACTCCCTAGCTTGTTGTTGAGGATCCCAGACTTGTCGCCAGCACTCCCAGCCACTCTCAGGCTTGACGCCGGCACTCCCAGGTGCACCCAGACTTGTCATCGGCGCTCCCAGGTGCTCCCAGATGCACCTGATGGCCACTGCATTGGTCCTGTACACTCTGGACTTTGACCACTCCAGAATGCTGGTCCAACTACTCCCATATACTCCAAGAGGCTTCCGGAGAAAACAATACATATTGCTGCCAAAGCAGTCCCAGAAGAACATTCGCCAAAAACTTGCTGAAATAAAACCTGCTGACGAAGAAGAGGTTTATGGAGCGGCAAACATGACGGCCGAAAAAGGTGTGGAATTTCAGGTCTGTTTCTTTGATGAGGAGATTGGATCCACCACCTGGATCATCACTGATACAAACCGTGATGAGAATTCTTTGCAGAGAGAGAGTTATGGTATGATTTCAAATGAGCAGATGCGGTTCAAGAAGGAATTGCCCGTGCACTTGATGGAGCATGAAGCTAGGTGGAAAGCAATCGGCATTCAGGAGCTGTGGAAAACAATCCAACAGCATGTAATACATCTCAGATATCCAAAGATGCATCTTGTTAGCCACATATCAGAGTCAATTTGGCTATTGGGTTCTGGTGACAATTTCACCATCGAAATTTCTGCATGGCTACATATCTGCACTGTGAAAGTGGCATATTGATGTACAAACAAAGTTGATTTCATTTGCCAGATGTGCAAGCACAATGACTGGTGTACTGGTCTTGACCATATGGAGAAGCCACTGTCTTATCTTGCCCTTCAACGCTGCTAAGATATTGACTGTGCAAAAGATTTCAACTTACAATCTGCTACCGATAAATGGCAAAATATTCATAGAACCCATCATTTAGGCCTGCTCCATTTTCAGGGAGAGCCAGTTTTCTGCCCCGTATCACAATAGGTGCACCATTTGAGAGAAATCCATGCCCAAGAACTGTGCAGAAGTATCAAATGAACCTGACTCAGAGATGCATTAGAAGATATCACAATTCCCAACTTTGGACAGCTATTCCATGCAGAAATTGAAGAGGACGGGGGACAAGAAGTTTGTGGACTGGTGCTCGGATATGATCAGAATCCACCCATTGACAGTATATTGATTAAACGTCATAATGGGCTTTTGTACTACCATCAACCATTTCACTGCCCTATATCTGTTGAGTGTCTGGGACTTGATTGCAAAATAGAATATACCAATGGCAACCAAGGGATCATGCCTGAATCTCATAACATCTGGGTCCGATATATGGAAAGTGTCCTCAATAACTTCTTCCAAGGCTGTGTTCCTTCTATTCCTGTATTATATTTTAGCTGGACTGCACCAAATTAGATCCTGCCTGCTAGCAAATCGATAATGACCCTTTCTCAGAGGTGTAAGACTACTCAACAATCCATATGATGTCCTCAAGGTTAAAAATATGCGGTGGTGATTCCCACAAAGTACAAATATCTGCATGGTTGGGCTGATTGTGTTGACAGGTTCATCCGGGCTGTCAAACAGACTGATAAGATGCATATTGCACCTGTCAGAGCAATTGTTGGACTGGCACATTCAGCGCGAGAGAATGCTGCATCAGATACAATTGATAGCATATGGCTGGTAAATAATCGTGTGGATTTAGATAACTACTGGACTGTATATTAAGTTGCGATGCCTGAATCCAGGTGTGCAGGAGGAAGATACTTAATTGAATTGAACTATTTGACATAAACATTAAAATAATCACTCTCAAAGGGTATGGCTCCATGTTCGAGGTGTACAGGAATCATATTGGAGATGTGGCCAATACCCTGAATGGCTCCAAAATTTGCACAATCTTGAAGTTTGATTTTGTATCATTTTGTTGATACCAGTACACTCTTCAGGATATTCTTGAACTCTGTTACACAACTTCCAGAGCATCGGGGAGCACCAGCGATGCAGTCTCCGAGCAGCTGAGAACACATTGCTGTGCATTCCACGTATCTGGGAGCATCAGGAAACATCTGGAAGCATCGGTGTGGCTGTTCAGAGTTGTTCAGTTATTCACTTATAACTTTGAAACCATTTTACATTTTGCTGATTTATGATACCAAATGACTATCTGCAGATTATTGGTGATGAATGAGAGTTGTATCCAATACTGAGTCTGAATTGAGTTCTCTGCAGCCTTTCACAGAGCCAGACAATCCTAGCTCTTGGGTATCCAGCACTTAACTCATCCCTTAAACCAATTGTAGTGGTCACAACGCTCAGTGTGGCAGATACAGTCTACAGTGTCAACCACCAGATGACATCAGGGACTGATTTCAATCTGGTGAGCTGGTTGGCAGTGGAAATTGCAAATCTCAATCAGGAGTAATTGAAGACAAGGATTGATAGGCCAGAAACCCGATAGATTATCCATCTGATTTCATATGCTTCCTGCCCATCGTCATTCACAAAATCAATCAATGGCCAACTCTCACACAGTGTATGGATGTTGGGGATTGTGGCTGAGTCTTCTTGGTCGATGGTGAAAAAAAGTGTTGGTTAGTGACTTTTGATGAATGTTTGAATTCCATTCAAGCTTCGAGTCACAGCAATGCCTGGATTACATTCACTTCTTCATTGGTGTTATCAAACAAAGTGGCTGCATTTAGGAGCACTGGAAGATCTAGAAGAAAATGCTGTGATGAAACAGCACGGTGCCAAGGCACTGTATTCTGCAGTGAAGATTTTGAGGCATGCCATCCAAACTGAAGACAACAAAGCTGAAATCAATGCAACACACTGGGTCATCCAAATTGCAAACCCTGGACAATCAGGAGTTGGCAAGAAACAAATCTGTTCATTGTGAATCCACAGGTTCTGATACAAAATTGGAATCCATACCTTGTTGAACCCAAACGGATCACATGAACAAGCAAAACTGAGAACCCATGTGGAAAGATCCACTTGTGAGGTCCATTAGGAGTATTGGGTGGACAAACATGACAGCTAGCATGGTTCTCATTTGGTTTAGAAGATGATGAGGGTTACAATGCTCTTTCCGGACAATGGCATGATACATGTTTACTTAATACTCAAGTAGATTCTCTGATTTTCTGTTGGCTCAGAAACACAATTCTTCCTGTACTGGTCAATTCACTTGTGGAGTATTCTAAACTCAACAAGGAGGGAGCATAAAATGAGGTAATTCACCATGAACCTGAAAGAAATGACAATGTGTTGACTTGTACACCTCCACTACCAGATGTGGGGCAGTTGATTTTTTGGTGTTCTCCGGTCAGTCATTTGAAGTAATGGCTCACATCATTGTTCATGGACCATTTTGATTTATTCTGTCTGTACACAGAAAAGGACAATAATCAGCTTACTGAAATATGGCACATCTTCAACAATTTTCCAGATCCCACTGGATTTACAACAACACCAACTGTTGGTGGAAGATAACATGATCATTGTTCAGGAAACCCTTGCATAATAACTTCGGATGTCCTGGATATTGAACCATCCGTACCCACTATTTGCACACATTGTCTGGCTGGGGCAAAACCGCATTCCTTAGATAAGGCTTTAAAACATACATTACAGTGGCAATGGTAAGCAAGGGAGTAATCTCCACCCGCCCTTGGAAGGTATTCACATCACTGTCCTGCTTGGCCTACTGATTCAATCAAATGTCAGGACTGTGGTGATATACTGAAATCTGGAGTTACGCGAGAACAATCCAACACTACCAGCTGAGGTAGAATATATTGTACTGTCAGAAGGTGAGGATGAACAATCAGCATTATCTCAGTGAAATCAAGGTTTGCCTCTTTGAACATTCAACCAACTCAATCACACCAACCGATGCAAAATAGTCAAATGGTATTGACAGTAAGGTGCTCCTGAGGATTAAAGTACAATTCTTTACACTTAGATTACATTGAGTGTTAGTTGATTATTAGTGACAACTATGAAATCGAGTCACTAACTAGCACACATTTGGTAAACAAAAACATAGCTCATTTGCATGATCAAATCTGGTAGGAAAATCTGATTCAGCAGGGCAATGTTGGAGAGTACATTGACAATATTTTCAGGACATAATGGAGTGAGTCAGATTCCCTGGAGCCATATATTGGTCATCATGACAATGGTTCAACATTGCAGTCACCCTTCATTTTGAAGGTATGTGTTCATTGGGGTATTGGAATACCTGAATCAGAAAGCAGTCTTCAAATTATTGGTCAATGGCATATTTGAAGCGCACAACAAACTGTGACAGTGATTTGCATTATTACTCAACAGCATATTTCAGGTTTGCTGGAATCATTAATAATGAATCAAATTATTCATAACTGTCATATGTCAGGTGCACCAGATACAGGGGTCAGAAAAGAATTTAGAATATTCAATGAATTGACAATGTGGAATGAATTATAGTCCATTGCACCTGCAAATCACTGACACTTCTCATCTCTCATTGAGACAGATCCCACAGAAAACATTCAATCCTGCTGTAAAATCACAATGGTCTGGGCAATAAAGCATTCAAGTGTTGTATGTGGAGACAGTGCTTGTAGCTTTCACATTCAATGAAAGAATATGCAGCTGAGTATTACCAAGCTCATGATTGAAGTTCAGATTTTCCTCAAATGGACTGTCCAGTTCAGCTTGTCTGGCTTAGATTTGTGACCAGATATGTATTCTATTTATTATGCCAATTTTGACAGGCTGCAAGTAACTAATCACAGATGGCTACAGTGCAGGCGTGCCTCTGAGTGACAGAAGAATGTATACCCACTTCATAGCACCGTTGAACAATTGATTTTGCTTTATTTACAGTATATTTTCTGCCATTCTGAATGTTTTTCAATGTGTGGCTGCTGGCTTACACTGGTTGTTGTCATTGAGATACTACACTTTAGGATGCGGGAAGCGCTTCCCAGTTGGCCCAAAGTACTATCTGCATCGCAGCTTCCACCTGGTTAATATTTTACACCCGTAGTTGAGTATTCGGTTGAACTGCATTGTTGATCATGTCTGGTTGTTCCTCCATCATCTTCCACACAGACGCAATCTCGGTTTGCGTGGGTGGCTCCGGCTGGCTACTGTTGTAATCCAGAATGTCTCTCAGGTTGTCGCCCAAACAATCGGTCAGGTCATCTTGGATGTCAGCAGTGTGTTTTTCATAGTGGTGATCACTCTCATTGTGAATGTCATTCTCCGGATGTCCGGAGGCTCAATGGGTGAGAATTGGAGTTACCTGGTCAAGTGGAGATCACAGGTTTTTGGTGCTTGCACATATACTGGCCAAGCACAACTGACCTCTGGCAGCTATCTCAGGAGGTGTAGTGGATGATTGACAGTAAAATTGACATGCAAGCTGTTCATTTTACATTGTTTGTATCGGACTTTGACCATCGGGCGACAACTTCTGTATCCTTATTCGCAAAACGTATTCTGTCACTGAAAAATCGAGCATAGTTAAAAGGTATGTATGCCTCTGCATGACCACAGATATACGATATGCCAATATGGTTGCACACGAGAGCGTGTAGGAAAATATTCACAATCAAGTCAGAGGATATTCGATACTGTTCTGAGTGCCGCAGTGGCAACCTTTGTACACTGTTGCATACCCAGCCTTGGGTCACCTGTCGCCAGTATAGTTCAACAGTACAACGATGAACACATAAGAGCGGAGCAATAGTACAGTGCGAATAGTTATTAGTGTTGATGCAAGCTTGAAATGGTTGAGGGCAATCACTCAGCACTAAGATAAAAATGAGGACCTGCACACATGTCCCCATAAACACAGACTGTTGAATGGAGCTGAGAAGAGATTTGGTGCAGAAAATACACCTGCCATTGATAGACAAACAAACTGAAGTAGTTTCCAAAGTACTGATATGGAGCCAGATTTCATGTTGACGCTGACCCTGATACATTAGTGCACCAACTGAACTTATTTGCCAATGACCTGCCAGGGGCACTACCTACCCACTGGATTACACGGCTAAGAAAGTTCAATTCCGTTGTAAAACACAATTCTATGTGGATGAATTGAGTTTCTAATCGTCTCTCTCAGTATCTGCCATGACAAGGGTATGCCAAACAAGCTGAGGAAGATGATCTATTGAAAACAATTGAAGTGCATTCATGGGGAATAGAGTTTGAACAATATGCAAACAGAAATGGAGAACAGGAAATGCACCATAAGCAATGCAGGAATGGAGAAATCAAATCATTCATGCAGTTAAGAATGATGAAGTGATGTCAACAACAGTTGATTGAGATGTGTGAACATCTGGGGAATCTGAAGCAGTGAGAAGTGAGAACTCCCATCAGGATTCAGCAATTATGGCATGAGGCCATTAACTCTGTCATTGCCAATGAAGTCATTTGGTGAATGTGTCAAACACACCAGGAACCTACAAAAGTCGATGTAAGCATCCAGAACAGATGGTAAACAATGGATGATAGGCATATGCCACATTTGCACGGTCAAAGGGAAGGAATATTGCGAAAGGTTTTCATGTAGTACTGGATGACCAAAATCTATTGTGACCGGAAGGACTGGGTCAGCACACAGGAGTAGTGTGAGACGAGAGCACCCCTGCAGTATGTTGAACCCCTGAAAAGTCTAACTAGTCTTTAGCTAGCAAAGGGAGTAGGAATGAAAATTTTGTACATGTCCAAAACTCTGAACAGACACCCTATAGTAGAGATTGTTAGGGAATATCTCAGTGGGTGAGTAGAGGTAAGACAATTTAAACAGGGTACATTGGAGAAGGTAGGGGATAGTTTATTGGTTCAGAACCCCAAAATGAATTATAATATACAGAAGAGCTCAGAACGTGAAACAGACCAACATACTATCCACAGGATGTGCACTCGATAACATCAATATAACCGTGTACAATGCTGCTGCTAATGGTGTAATCAAGCCAGGACTGAGATTGAATCCAAATACCCCAGATATTCTCATAGATTTCTCTGAAAAACTAAAAGTGCTATAGATCACTCACTGATGAGCAGAACTTAGAAATGACAGAATCACCATTGGATGTATGATACAGTACATGCCCATGTGCTGTAATTGTTTACCTGATGCAGTAAATCTCATAGATCTGGAGAATGTCACATTAAATGCCACCAGGTAGACCCAAATAATCAATGGTACAGCCATATTCGTAGGTCTTACAACAAGGTAGCTTAAATAATGGTAAGATATCAATGATCCTATACAAAGCATACAGGAGTCGAGAGAGGACTCCAGAGGTTACTTGTACCAAACAACCATCCCTCAAAGTGAACACATCCACAGCGCCAAGTTCGCTATCCCGTCCTAAACTCGGATAGTGTAGGCTTGTGATTCCAATCTGGATACTCTGTTAGAAACGCTCTACCATATCATCAACATTGCACTCAGCTTAGAAACTTATTAAATGCTAGAGATTAAGGTAGCAGAACTCAACAGCTGGATGGATGGTATTTGTCAGCACAAGGTCTTCATTTACAAAGTTGACAGACACCATCTGAAACAGATAAGTGAGTCTAGCATAGCATAGATGTAGCAATTTGAGGTTTTCATGAAACATTATATAGAGGGTATAGCATACCAGACACCTATATATAGAAGATAGATTATGTAATCATGTGGACCAAGTGGGATATACAATGGTGGATACAGGCCAAAGCTAGAGTGAGGTGTCAAGTGGTTGTGCATACTTGGAACACCTCACATCAAGTGTTGGGAGACCACCTGTCCATTGAATATCAGGAACGACGAGGGGAACAATATTGGACAAGGGGGGAGAATCCAGTATATTGTGTATGATGGAGAAATACAGAGCAGAACGCACAGTTCAGAATTGAAGGTATCAAAGAGAAACAATTGGGTTGAGTTGCCAGTTAGTGTGATATTAATGATGTCTGAAACTAGAGAATAGACTTAATTGGCAAGATTAGGAGAGAATATCAAACGAATACAATAGAGTGGATGTGCATGATGGTGATCGAAGGAATTTTCCTATGGGCTGAGTTGCACACACACCACCCAAAAAATTCTCACCATTCTCCTGGATTCCTCCAGTAACCTCAAGATAGGAAAGGTGAAGAAAATTGTTGGTAGGGAAACATCATTCACTACTAACAACTTTTATAATGAGCAAGATCTGCCTAGTCAGGGAGTGGGAGAAATGAAAGAGAAGGGAAAGATGGTGTACAGTTGCACAGAGATCCACCAGTACCACACTTGGGAAATCAGAGAATACATTGAGACTGAAAGAAGAGCGAAGTGGCCCAAAATACTCCTCCAGTGGAACTAGGAAGCATTTTTTTCTTTTATTCCTAAGGAAAGACAGCCCCTGTACAGCATTGTTCAACTCCCTTCACATATTATACTTTACCCGATAGTACCATTGCAAATATAGTCTATAACCCGTGATCAGCGAAATGACATTTCAGTCAATCATGGACAGTTCAGTGGTACTTATTGATGCCATGAAATTTCATGCATCCCTTGCTGCTACCCTTACCGCTACAATTATCCACTCTACCATACCCACTACCACCGTTGTAGCAACGACTGTTGCCACCACCACCTCCGGAGCTGGGACCTCTGCATGCTTACGCACTACTGTAAGGATGTAGGTTTTCTCCTCCCGTATCTCTACTATTGCCAGCTATTTTTTTTCCACTATCCCTGTGATCAAAAATATTTTTTCCACATGGCAAGGATATCATATTGGCTAGACCAGTCAGACTATTATAGGGACCCATGGAGATTGCTGGTCAGGAGCTCCCCACCCAAAGCCCAAGTGACTGCTTGGTTAAGATACAACGCTGATTTGCCAACATTAACTGTCCAGCAGACACTCAGGTTGGATGGCTATCGAAGTTGTTGGAAGGAATCTTACAATGGAAGCACTTGCCATGCAACCAATATGATGACTAAATAAATTTGCTCCATTGCTCCATCAAAGTCAGTGACATGATTAAAAAGGCCAACTCAATCCTGAACAGCAATCCAAGAGGATTCAGGACACAAGGAGATCACTGGCAGCACTATTCGAAAGGGCCCCATATCCCACACAGTCCCAGCCATAGTGAGAAGCGGAGGCAATTAACCATGATTACAAGCCAATCATCCAGAGAACCAAAGTTCACAAACTGAAAACTCAATTAGATCTATGTTTACCATGTCATCAAGTTAGGCTGCACTTCAATTGTCGACCAGTGGTATATGTTGCAAACCCTCACAGAATGTAACTAGTTGATCGATAATGGCTACTGTCCACTTTAAGACCGAAACAACCCTGGAGAAATAGGTTTCAAAATATCCTGGAGGTTACTAACGACATGTAATTTTTACTCTGGTTTGGACTTATGCAATGATGCCCTGCATATGCCTCCTCTCAACGTCATATTTATACGTGAAACCTCGAGCATTTGAGGTGAGCGCATGACATTGAACTCAATGAGTGACGGCTGAGTTGCAAGGGGTCATACTGAGTTCATTACTGATCGAGAAGAAATATGAATCTCTGTATGTGGTATATCCGCCAAAAGAACACATGTATATTCAGGATAGTCTATTGTATCAGGATGCTGCGGCAAGGTTAGTGGTGGATAAGGTAATATTGCAAGCACAACTTCCCTTTCATGTATTCATCTGGGCCGTGCCTGCAGAATATCCTTCAAACCTATGTTGCAGTCAATGGAGGAGGGAGAGAATTTGGTATACAAAGGAGACATACATGCGTGGAGATACAGGCGTAGAGAAAGAATGGCAAGGTACCATTGATGATTGAGGGGTAATCTTATGGATTCAAGCACTCGTCGATGCCAAGATTTCCAACAAATGTGCCATAAATACTCACTCACATTTTGATTTTGCACCTAATATCTAGTAAGTTACACTCTGTTAAATCACATATTCATTATGTGTCTCACTACTACAATATAGACATAAATCAAGTTTGGGGTTGACAGCTATATGCTAAAATGGTATGAATGCATGCTGAGAGGTCATCTCACACGGGGCTGAGGAATGATGATTGCATGCATGCAGTTCCAGGGAATTGAGGTACACTGAAGATTACATGGTTATACTTAGATCCATTCGCTGGACATTGTAGGATCGCATTACACTGAAAGTTACTTGAAATCATCGAAGTTTTCATGTCTTCACTCTAGCTTTCATGATTCTCTCTGTTCGAACATCTCTCATGATGGAAATCGGTTCAAATGATCTGTTTTCAGATATCAGTTTTGGCTGCCGAAACATACATTTGGTCAGAATCACGGTAACTCTGCATTGAAAACATTGAGAACTTAGACCTCTTCGAGTAAGTGCAGTGCATGTGTGAGCGGGAGTTGCTGGCCATCTTGTAGAGTTGCTGAGCAGAATCTGTCATTTGAGATTCTCGCTCTCAGGCGGCAGCTCTTTTGACAGAGCTCGATGTTGCAGATGCTGTTTTAAGATTTGGAAGCGAAGGTCCGATCATACTACTTAGGCGATATCGAGTTAAGTGAGGTCGAAAATTGGCCAGGTCTATGCATGGCTACCTTCCTGCAATGGACACGTGACATGGAGTTGACAGTTCAAGTTGTTTTCGCGGCTGCCTTTACAAACCAATCAAGCATAGATTGATATAATAGCAGAGGCCGAGCGGGATGACCCGCTGGCACTTAAATGTCAAGTGTCTTGACTGATGACAATCTCTGTGCACAGCATCCACTGATTCAAAGCCAAAGAACACATGATGAGAATGAAGCAAACTCAAATGATAATTGCACTATGGGCTGGGGTGTATATGCTTCGGAGGCTTATTGTCGCTGTTGAGGCATGCCTGGGCTGGATCGATTCATCCATAATGGGTCACAGCTTGTCAAAGTTAGCTTCAGGCGAAACCAAAAATATCATTCTGGACTGGATTGCAGATCTCAGGTGTGCCTGATCTTCAATCACAGGCCAAGGACATCGCCAGCATTGAAAGCGGCAGCTAAGCCATGAATACCTGCGCCGTGTCTCAGTCGCATAATCACTGAGATATGAACGTGCGGTGTGCCTGAACCACAATGATATTCCTGCACAAGCTGTAGCTTTGCAATCAATATGTGAGCCCGAGTCTCATATTCTGACACAGGAACTCAATCACCCATGACCCTTGCAGATTGCCGAATGGGATTGGCAACTATGCAGTGACGGTCATAAGGATATATGCCCAGGACTCATAGGTGCACCTGAGCTTTCATCATAGGCTAGCGCAAGCTGTGGGAATGTGACGAATCAGCGAACTGTGTCTCATATTCTGACACAAGTACTCAATATTTCCGAGACAGTCTTCTTGCCCAATTGGATTGCCACATATGTGGTGCTGGATCTGTCATAACGCAACTCAAAACATATGCCAATGATTCTCCAGTGCACCTGAATTTCGATCATATGGGAGCAAACGATGCGGCTTTGCCAGGGATCAGTGAGCCGGTGTCTCATATTCTAACACAGGTATTCAATATTGCCTTGATTGACTTGATTGCCGAATGGGATGGCAAAATCTGCGGAGCATGATCTATCCAAACGAGACTCAAGCCATATGGCCAGGATTCTCAGATGGGTCGGATAGGGGTTGAATTGTGCTTATTCATTCATTTGACATCGAAATGCATACATGGACTCAGGTTTCCTGTGCACTACAAATTCACTACTGACGAATGACTCAAAGCCCTTCACTGCATCATTCTCAAAATTCTACTAAGGCCATTTATCCTGAGATAGGCCCGCCTGGGAACTTGCGATTTTTCTTGTCAATTGACTTCATCTCTGATTAGTCGTTAATAGTAATAATGAGGAATGCAAATGATATTCTTGTCAAGCAATTTCTGATTAAAGACACAACAACCGCAACATCAGAACTTTGATTCACTTTGAAATAACAGAGAGACAGGATTCATTTATGCAGTATAGTGTGCCTTACAAATGACCTTTTTGACTATTTGTATCAGTTAAGAAGATTATGCATGTTGAATGTGCAAAGAGACATAGCCGGATGAAGGGTTCCTGACAATGTAAGGTGATGGCTCATCTGACGGGAAAGTGTCTCCATTCAATGTCAGCCACATATTATGTTCCTCACGAGACCCCAGAATCTGGTAACTCATCAACATCATGATGTTCGGTTGGGTCATCGAACTGTGCTCGACACACAAGTTGGCCACTCCCGAGTCTTGACAGAGGTCACTCACACAGTTATCATAGCCACCAGGACCCAACTTGAGCACCCATGTGAGTGGTAGTCTGTTTTGCCCTGACTGGAGAACTTGTGCCAATGCCTGCCACTGCTCGTTCAATACCCTGAACTTCTGAGTTATCACAGCATGGTATGCAGCTGAGAGATATTGGCCGGTCCTGCTCACTGTGGGTGTAGTTACCAATCCAGATGGATATGGTGAATTCTGGAATTTGAGCTGCATTTCTGTGTGTTCATCATTGTCCATTTCAGCATACATGTGGAATATATCCACATGATCCGCAAAATACTTCGTTAGCCACCACTTCAAGTGACGAACTTGGCCATGAAGAAGACAAAATAGCACCGCCATTTGTTGAGGAGGCGCACTGGGGAGAGCATTTTCATGTCTCTCTTGTTCCGGAAGGAGCGCCACTCTTGATTTGTCGTCTTAGTCAGGTTCAGGATACTCCACACGTTTGTTGACAAGCATTTGTAAAAATGTCTCTCTCTGGTATTTGAAAATTGGACAACCCACCCCAGTATGGAGTGGCCATTTATTGTCCCATTGTCCAGAAGTGTCGTTGCAATCCTCTGTGTCTTCCAACACTAACCAAAATCAAGCTAGCCGCCAGCGATGTACCCTCCATGCTCTTGAAGCACCCAGTGTAGTGTATCTCCTCATCAGGGCCTACAGTTTCACTTACTCATCCTCAGTTGACTGAAGATCAATGAGGTGTGCATTCTCATTTGGTATCCAAACGAGTGGTTATCCGTTGGCACATTTCGAATCCAGCCACCTCTTTATCGTCCAAGTCGTTACAATCTGTATCATCTGGTGTGCCGTATCCTGTTGAGCTTCTTCGTCTTCAGTCCAGATAGCATGCATCACACTCTTTACAGCCGAATACAATGCCTCTGCACCATGCTTCTCCATCACAGTGTCATCCTCTGGATCTTCAGGCACACCTGACAACAGCCACAACATCTGATAACACCAATCATAGAGTGAATGGAATCCCAGTGTAGCTGTGACTTGAAGTTTGAATCCAAATCGCACTTTCATTGCAATTGGCTAGCCAACACTGTTTTTAGTCTTGTACAGATGGGATTCATCAAAAATCCCAAAACTGCATGCTCAGTCAGAGAGTTGGCCGTTGCTTGATTATTTCGCTCGGGTTGTTAAGGTATCATACACTACAACGTGGATGTTGCACCAGTTGTCCGGCTTGTCAATTCTGCCTTTCAGATCGTCGGTGGTGTGATTTGCATGTTCTGTGTGGAACAAGTTGATCAGTGTGAAATCGTTTCCATACTTCATCTTGTCGATGACATTCTAGAACATCTCTGCAACTCTCGGCATTGTTACCACCAGGATTTGTTCAAGGGCTGACGTAAGCACTGCATGCCCCAGAGATGGATGTTTCTGGATCTCTATGAGGCGGCGGGGCACTGAACTACGTCTCCACAACTTATACCACTCCCATTCTGCACAAACAATCATGGTAAAGTCGTTCAGTGCCATATTGACCCACTCTTCATACGTTTTTCCCCACAAAATCGACGGTGCTGACCCCATGACAACTGTCTCAGTCAGCAGTTTGCATATTATTGCCACTGCCACCGAAGTGGAAGTTTTGCCAAGACCCAATTCATCCGCCACCGGTGCTCCTGGCATATCAGAATCCCAACCCCCCCTTCTCCGAATGCACCCTATGGCCCAAACCTGCTGTACCAGAAACTTGGATCGGGGCAGGCTGGGAATTGAATATTTCTGGCCTGGAACACTGTCATCGGTTGATTGGCGAATCAGATGTGCATCAAGTGGCCTGACAGCCTCATGAAGATGCTCATGATCAAATTCATTGTTGATTGAATTGAAAACAGAATTCAATACTGAACTGGGATTTTGTGAAATGAGGATCTCCCAACTGTCCTCCAGTTGCTCCAGAACCTCCCTTGCACTTTTGAAGGTTTTCTTGTCATCCTCAGCAATTTCTTCCAGTTGCTCCGCTGTAAGCTGGGCAGATGGGCTCAGACTCCAGCACTCCTGCAATTCATCACATTGTTAGGTATTTCACAGACAAGCAACCATTGGAACAAATATATATGGATGGCATACACTCAATTCTATTCTTTCAATCAGAACTTACATTAATACAAGTATCATTCTGTTGCCCACCATCCTCATCTCCCTCCTCTCTTCCACCCTCTTCAGAACATTCCAAACTCTATGTACAAAGATTAGTGGTTGCATACATCTAACCTTGACACCACTAGCAGGGGTTACCTTTGCTGGTCGAATTATGTGCTCCGCAATCTCCATCCCTGTAACTCGCTTCAATTCTACCAAATTTTTTCTTGGATTGTATCCTAGTTTCAACTTGAAAGCAGTTGGAAGGCTACAGTTGTATGAAATCTGGCCATATATGGGGTTGATTATCATTTGCCAGTGTGTATATACTCCCATATATTCCTCAGCCAATTTGTCCTGCCCCAAGGTGCACTTGAACAATGATGTTGGAATGTATGGCTCCTTTGGGCCTCCGTGTGTGTTGATGCAATCAATCAGCTCCTCCCTGTGCCTCACATCGGGATACACGGTTTGCAGGTCGTTGGGGGATAGAATGACCTCATGGCCATTCGACACCTGGCAAATCATGATCATGAACGTTTCATTTCGCAACACAGGGAGGAGACCTTGCGCTGTTGTAGCCGCACGCTCTCCCAAATCTATCGCTGGTTGCTAGTTGTCTTGCCTTCCCGTTGTTCTAACCTCCCACATTTCCCTTGCACAGTTCATCCAAACCAACTCCACCCACTGCCAACAAAACCATTCAGCATTATCGAAATATTCCAACAGCAGCCAGTCGTCAACTTTTGCTAACAATTCAGCCACCGCTGTCTCCCAGTGCAGGGGCCCATCTCGATGCTTTTTGGAATGGAGCGGCTCCTGGATAATTGACCTATGCTTTTTCTCGAGAAACCCATCTACCCATACTTTCTGCCACTTGTTGAACGCACTGCAGTTGGCCTGCCCCATCGTTTTGGCAAATTGCTTCAACCGGATTTTGGTTTGCTTCAGGCTGACTGGGAGTTTGCCCCCTGCACCGCCCAAGTTGCACTGAGTGTTGCCATCATCATATGCTGGATAATCGATGTAGGAAATCTCTGGTGATGGGGGCAAGTCCGCAATCCTTATGACATCTGTTTTCCACTGTTTAGCAGCTGGCAAGACGCTTTTTGTTGGCATATTAATGGGGGGTCTCTCTGGCGCGCTGGAAGGAGGTCTAGCTGGAGGAGTCGAGGTGGAGGATGTTGGCCAATGGACTGGATTGTTTCCCGCTGGTCCTGGAGGCATTCGCAATGCCCCTGGAGATGACATCGCTTCTTCTGCAAACTGTTGCAGAGGGATCATTTGAGACTCGCCGGAACCACCTTGGTGGAGGTCAGATCATTGCCACTGTGACCCATAAGTTGGGAATGATGGGCTTACGCTAGGGGTTGGTTGCGAACTGTTGTTTGTAATGATGAATGGAGAATGGCGATAAACCTGTGGAGCTCCTCGAAATGGCTGCGGTGAAGAAGGGTAACCATATCCATGTGGTGGATGATATTGATTGGCGTATTTCACAGATCAACTGTCTATACCTGTGGCAGTTTGTGAACTACTATCCGACAATTCTGAATTGTCATTTTGGCGGTGTTGCATTCTGAATTGGCTACCTGGTGGCGCAATATCTGCTGCCTTGGGTGGGGATCCTTTTGTCAACATGCTCTGTGAACAAAGATGGTGGTGAACTGCTATCGATGCACAATGTGATGTAGAATTGATTGCAGTTTGGTTGAGTATATTGCAAGTAGCACTGACAATTGGCGGAATGAAGGGCTTCTTGTATCGCATTCTGCGGTCACGGAATGTGGTGTTTCCCTACACCTTTGATCCATGAATCCAATCAGCTTGTGAAAAAGAAAACTCAATCACGCACATTCCGCCATTCTTCATTATATGGTCGAATTCATGTTCTAGGATAGATGCTCACCTTCCTACACTTCCATGACTTTATAGATCATAGAAGGGATATGACATGATATCTCCAAGATCCCAACACAAACCATATCCAGTAGGAAGGTTAGCACAACTTGGGATATTACATGTTAGTTGTGCATGTACAACCTTACAACCTCATTCGATAGGAGGCCTGTGAGTCATGCAGCAACAATCATGCTTCCTACTGAGCTCCCTGTCGAAACATCATTGTGCTCCCCAGGATCCACACTCCGGTCAAGGATTGTTACTGAATGAACCATCCCACCGGCCTATCAGTTCTGGATGATCACTGCACTGGCAGAAAGCTAGCTAGGACACTCACCGATTCATTATATTGAAACAAGCTACATTCATTACCAGCTGCTCAGAGGCTCGAGCGCAGGTACAACTCACAATCCCATAATGCCATAGTTACAAGCCCAATGGAGGTGAATGAAGTGATGACAAAAGTAACCTTCTCTTCTCTGCTAACAATTTTCAGCAGACAATGTGCATCATCATGGTGCGGGATATGATATTTATCTCCTGGATAGTGAAGAAAACGGACATTAAGGTGATTATGTTTTACCCCTCCTCCGCATTTGGTGGGATGCAATGTGGCTGTGAATGCGATACGCTATCCTGAGTTATAGCTACCTTCAAACCAATATACATGGGGATCTAAATAACCTCCTGAAGCATCATCGAAATGCGTCTGAATATGTGTTCGCTGACCATTTCTCGAATATGGTCCCCTCTCACAGGACACATGATAAGAGCTCTATCTGCAAAAAGAAGTGATTCGCCAGGTACAGACTCGTGGCTAACTATCAACAATATCACCCAATTTTGACAAAAGAAGGGCTATTACCTGACAGGATTGTATCACCTGCCGGATGCAATTGACTGAACCATCCCGGTTCGACTTCCGTCCGTGTACCTGAATGGCCATTCATGAGCTAGTCAAGTGATAATCCACCTGTAGACGATGTAGATGGCGAACCACCACCTGAAGATTCTCCCGACAAAGAAACTATAGACCCCCAGAAGCCTGATCTGACATGTACCCCTGATCCAACAAAGATGAGGGCTCATAGGCAGGTAGTTGGAGTGGAAACTGTCAGGGGGAAAGCATATGGCAAAGCAACTGGATTGTACAACAAGCATTGCAAGTACTCAGAACAATGGAATCCATGGCATCCATTTGGGTCAGAACATGACTTTCAACAGGCTTAATCATTTAGCCAGCAAACAAAGGTGTGGATAGATCAGCATCTGAGGCGAGGACTGGACATCTTCGATAGTGTATCATTTCAATTAGCAGATGCTCTGCGAAAGCTCCTCTCTGAACTTGATTGTGTCCTTGGCAATGATAGTGGAATGGAACATCATTTACCTATCTTTGAAGCATTATACTACACGGATATTTCCAAATGTAATCAGTTGAATTTGGCATATGTCCGATTTCAGGTGCACCTCGATTTTGGACCAGTGCGCCTCACTTGATCTGAAAGTCGCCCTAATATACAGCAAACTGAAGGCCGACGATTGGTGGTGGGATACCCAAGATCTGCTTCCAGCTGGAGCGACGATTGTATGAGTCATTTGTGCATCCGACAAGACTCACTTGACCAATTATTCGGGTGAGTAGTATCCCTGGCCGCTGTATTTCATGATTGGTAATATTGGAAAAGCTATCTGCCGCACACCACAGAAGTGAGCCTGGATTGTTGTTGGGCTGATTCCGTGTCCCAGGAAGAGAGGCAGAAATAGTGATGAGGCATCGCATTCTGGGGTTGAACTGTGCTGTCCCCACCCCGGAATCTTAACTTAACTGGTCCTGGCATATAATGGAATTGTGCCGATTGATTGCAGAGACACTGTTACGCTCTTTTGGCTGCCTGGATCGGGGATTATCCAGAACAAGTCATGATCGCTCAAGTCTTGTATAGCTTATGGCTGATGTGTAAAATTACTAAACGCACGCCGATGGACCATTCCACTTTTCGACCACTTGCCAACTCAAGAGATCAGCAAGTATACTAAGAGCTTCTGGATGAAATGAACATTGATGTTCTGCACACTCTTTGTATTCATCCAATCTGCAACCAGTTCTGCCAATTCCCTGTCTGCAATATCTATCCGCTTTGGCAGCCTGATGAATTGCATCATCTGCTCTTGGGTTAAGTTAATGACTTATTGCACTGGCTGCTCAAATACCTGAAAGCTAGAAATGTGAAGGATCAATTTGATAATCAATTCACATCAGTACCACAATGTCCAGGCCTCCAGCACTTCTCTAAACCATTCGATTCGATGAAAAGCAGCTCCTGGGACGGAAAAGCGATCCAGCGTGTGATCAGAATACTAGCAGTGAATTGCGCTCCGACTCTTGACTGCCCCAAGGATGATGGATAAATCCGGCAGAAACAGCCTCTGATGAAAAGGTAATGGGAGCAGTGCAGGTATCATGTGAATTATCTTTACTTGTGAGCCAACATAATCACTCTGATCTATCCCACACAGCACTTGACGATGCATGCAAGTGATTTTACAAGAAGATATGTGGGTTTCGAGAACAGAAAAAGTCGAACTTGGCGATGGCCAAAATGGATGAAGAGTTGGCAAGAGAATCCCATCAGTTACGAGACTAAAAGATTGATAAAATCCATACTGCAATGGATGTTGAGGTGTCTGGGGCTGAAAAGGTTACTACAACTAAACGAACGCAATTTCAGGGGTACCTGAATTGAGCCCAACAAGCAGCAACGAAATGGTCACATGCTTATCGGCAGAGGCCAAACGAGTGATTGGAGCATGAAATCCAGCAAGTGACACTGGTTAAACCCTAGCTTTTTGATGGATTATTCTAACATCATGAGTGACAACCATTGCAAGAACTCAGGACTAATACAACTGGTCCTTGATGCACATTCACCCAGAAAGTTTCTCAACTGAAGAATGCTGCAGAAGGAGAAGATCAGGGGGCAGTATACATTAGCGACAACCAGCATGTGGAATTTGAGGTCCGTCTACCCAATGTTGAGACTGAACCAACCACCTGGAGTATCACTGATATCGATCGCATTGTAAGCCAGCTGAAGTGAGAGCTGAATGGGATCACTTCGAAAGACCACATATGGTTTAAGACGGAATTTTCCATCCATTTGAGTGAATTTGAAGCTTCATGGCAGGCAATCAGCTTTCAAGAGCTCCGCGAAGACATTGAACAATGTGTGATCCATTTTGGATATCCACAGACGCATCTTTTGAGTCATATATCACAATGAATTCGGCAAATGTGTTCCAGTGACAATTTCACTCCTGATATTTGTTAACGGCTAAATCTTGCCGATCCAGCAGTGGCATATTGATTCACCAACACAAACAATTGCATTCAACAGATACTGAAGTACAATCACTGGTCTACTGGTGTTTACTTTATTCAAAAGTCACTCTCTTATCTTGCCCTGCTAGGGTGGTACAATACTGGCTCTGCAAATGATATCATCCTACTTTCTGCCACCAATAAATGGTGAAATACTCGCAGAGCCATCTTTTCTTCCTCAAGCAGTGTCAATAGGAGTGATTCGTCCGCCCCGTAACCCAACAGGTTCATCATTTGTGGGAAACTCATGTCGGCAGAGTGTGCTGAAGTACCAAATTGACCTCACTCATACGTGCATCAGAAGATTTCGGAATTCCCAACTTTGGACAACGATTTGGTGCACAAAAAGACGAGGACTGGGGACACAAAGTTAGTGGACTGGTGCTTGGATATGATTTGAATGTACTCGATGCCAGTATATTTATTGCACTTCAGAATGGGCTGTTCTACTGCCGACAACAATTTCACTGCCCTACATATGTTAAGCGTCTGCGACTTGATTGGAAGGTAGAATATACCAATGCCAACTGAGGGATCTTGCTTGAATCTCATAACATCGGGGTGCAATATACAGAAAGCAACCATGATAACACATTGCCAGGCCGAGTTCTTTCCTCTCCTGTAATGTACTCCATCTGGAATCCACCGAATCAGATCGTGCAATTTCAGGCACACCTGCCCGCCGGAAACACAATATCGACCTTTCATAAGAGGTTGAAAAAAACTCAACAAACAATATTACATCCTCAAGCTGAAGAATATGCAGTGGTCATTCCAACAAAGTACAAAGATCCAGACGGTTGGGCTGATTGTGTTGCGAGGTTCCTCTGGGTTGTCAAACACACTGATATGATGCATAGTGTACCTTTCAGAGCAATGGTTGGACCAGCACATTGGTTGCAAGAGAATGCTGCATCAGATAGGATCAATAGCATATGGCCTGTAAATAAACATATTTCTTTAGATACCTACTGGACTGTATATTAAGTTACAATGCCTGAATCAAGGTGTGCAGGAGGAAGGTAGTTAATTGAATTGTACTATTTGATATAAACATAATAATAATCACTCCAGGAGAGTACGGCTCCAGGTTCGAGATGCAGTGCAATAGTTTTGGAGACCAGGCCACTACTCCCAATGGCTCCGAAATTTGCACATCCTCATAGTTTGAATTTATAGTATTTTGAAGAGAACTATACACTCTTCAGGATGTCCTTGTATTCTGTTCCACAACTTTAGGAACAGTGATGAGCACTGGTGAAGTAGTTTCAGAGCATCTGACAGCACATTGCTTCACACTCAGGCTATCTGGGAGCATCACCAAGCATCTGGAAGGATCAGTGTGGCCATTCAGAGTTGCTGCGTTGTTCAGTTGTGACTTCCAAACCATTTTACATTTTGCTGATGTAGTAGAGGAGGAAGATCTCATGGAAACAATAAAAGTGAGGTTATAGGCAATATGGGTGTAAAATGGATGGAAATACGGAGAGAGAAGGGAATACAGGATGCACAGTGGAGGAATGGAGCACAGAGAGCTAATGTTGGTTTAAGGCTGATGGTGGAATAGAAATGAAGAAATAAAATAGGCAAATTTCTGGGGAATGTGAAGCGGCCAGAAGGAAGATGTTCCAAGGAAATACAACAATTTTGGCAGGAAGCCTTGAACCACTGCATTACAGATATGGTACTTTACTACAGGTAGACAATTAATAATCCACTAGTAAAGGTATCAGTTTGTATAGAAGGGAGAAGAGATCTAAAGAACACTGCACATGAACTGCATGTAAACCATTGAAGTGGATTGATAGTGCCAAAGGTAGCTGGGTGCTACTGGAAGCTTGAACAGAAGATTGATATCAATGACTGCGTGAAAAGGTTGTAGCGGCACCAACCCCAGGTTCTGCTACAGTATCATGAATCCCTTAACAAGCTGACTGTTAGTGACCTATTGTTGCCAGTGGGGGTGGACGTTAGATATATTCCAAGAGAGGTTGATGGATACTGCCAACTTGTAAATGCGAGGGAATACAACAGAGGGTAAGTAGAAGTATGACCTGTTAAACAGAGTACATTGGACATAATGGTAGACTTCATTTATTTAGAAGTAATTTGTAGATTCAGAACTCTACATTGTGTGGTAGTGGATGAAGAGAGTGAAAACAAGAAATGGACCAATAATCGCTGGCTCTGCGTCTTGAACTCCCTTCCTTGCCACAGCGGTCTCTCTATGCACACTATCCTCCATCCATTTCTCTTTGTCTTTGTTGCTCAAAATGGGTGTATCGCACCATTTCAATGCTGAAGGCTTCTTGTCAGATCGTAAGCTGTGCAATGCTCCGAAGGCTGGGACCATTCCTGCCTCCAAGCCGCAGTTGCCTTCATCAACTTGATGACGTTGTGATGTGGATCGCTTCATCGATTTGCTGTATTCCCCTGCTGGAATGGGTGAAATGCTCATTTCCGGAACATTGAACATTGTATCTTGAGTTGACTCTGTTGTTGGGCGAGATGTTGGATGTTGCAAGATATGGACCACATCGAGGCAAGCTGTGTCTTTAATGTCCAGGTTGGTATGTTTCATCAACTTGAACAAAGCAAAATCTGCATTGTGACAGTCACTTCGTTGCACATAGTAATGGTAACAGTATAACATGACTTGATGGTTAGTGTCTGTTTCATGTAACATCCCGGAGATGTCTTGAGACCAACATCACCAGACCTCCCGTCTGTTGATGAATGTCCTTTTGATATCTATCAAACATGAGATTTCCACTGTCGTTCACCACAATGTGTCCCTGTACACAATCAAACTAAATCGGACTGACTTACTGCAAATCCCGGGCCAGTTGAAACCCCCTCCAAACTGCCGCTAAACGCAACAGGATTCAACCTGAGTAGAACATGCAGGTTGGTTGTCACTCATTCCATTTTGACTTGAAGCTAACTATATATTGTTCAAGACTTGCCACTGCTTTTTGTTTTCATCTTCCTCACCTTTTCTACAACACCAAGTAATGGCTCCACAAAACCTGAGGAAGGTGCGAGTGGATCCGAATTGAGCTGAACGACAGGTGCTTCATCTAATGAGCTACCTGCTCAGACACAGCACCAACGCAGACACCAGTGAGTCCACCACAATGCTGCCAATGCAGCAACCAAATATATGTCAAAGGATGCACAGTCAAAAATGTTCTGTAATACCGGAAGCAAGGATAATCAAAAACAGCAGGCGATCGAATGTGAGTGAAACCACACTGAGCTGGATGGCCATCAACTCACAATATAATGAACAGCTGGTGTACATAGGGAGAAATGTGACCAACTCATCACTGCCACTAATGGGAAACCTCCACAAGTGACCAAGGCGTGTGTCCGCACAGTCCCCGAAATCGAACATCGTGATGCAGTCTGATCTTGGATTTGTGCTCAAAAGTTTCGTGATAAACGTCCCTGAGAGCAGACGACATAGGTTTCAAAGACATCAGTGGGAGCTATGGAGTTGGATATTGTAGAGCTAATAGCCGAATTTCATTTTTAGAAGCAGCAACTGATTTCTTATAGGTTTTCAACATTTCTGCTAATATGCCATGGTAAGGAGGTCGGGTACAGCTAGAACAGTCTGACATATGCCTTGGTTTGGATATGGCCAAAATGGCCATAGGAGGGTTTTCGCATGCAGCAAGAGAGGAAACAAAATTCCCGATCAAGACACCTCATGCTGAAGTCTGAGATGAGAACATGCAGGGAGCTGAGTTTCCTGAGCATTGAAAGGTGAATGCTGCGATATAAAGACACCCGGCAATGGTTCGTGAAAATCTATCAGACTGCTGGGTTCCTTACCATAATCGCACTGCAAAGGATCTGCTGACATGCGGGAAGAGTGAAAGATTGGGTGCACCTCCACCAGAACTGGCGCCACCTCCACCCAGAACGCCACCTGTGCCAGTTGGTGACAATGCGGGAGCTGAACGTGCAGAAATCGAAGGTGCGCCTCATGGATATGTGTATATATATGCTCCTCCTCCGAATGCTCAATTTTCAACATTGATGCATATGCCAAGGATTGCAAGCATGACACAGATTTTATTCCAGATTTGCTGACTGTTGAAGGAACAACCACTGGTTAGTACACTATCTGCTGCATGGTAATGCAGCTAACATCCATTTTGCCGACCAGAGCTGCCTGTTCAATGAACCTGACAGTTGAGAACAGCATTGATAGAAAGGAACGGAATTTTCGAGTATAATCATTATCTACAATCACCTGATACTTCAAAGTATATTTTAAAGGATATATATTTATATGCAAAAATGAAGAAGAATGTAGTGACAAAGGAGAAAGTACATGAACACGATAGAATGTCTGCAAAAACCACATTACTGATATATTCCGCCAAATCGAATGGTTCCATACTGGGGATATGCCCATTGTAAAATCATTGTCGAAGGAGTGTCAATGAATTTTGGTCCTGCAAGTGAGGTAATTACAAAGTGACTTATTCATTGTTATACATGATCAGAGTACTGGCTGCCTTTATAGGTAAAAGAGAAAGCTACGCACTCCCTGCCCCCATCTGACAATCAGTGTCAACAGAGGGTCAACGATTTTTGGTTTTGTAAGTCAGCTAATTACACAGTGACTTAGTCGTTGTAATATATAATCAAAGTATTGGCTGTTTTTATAGGCAAAAGAGAAAAGTACACGCTCCCTGCCCCATATTGGTAATCAGAATCAAAGGAGCATCTAACATTTTTGGTCTTGCGTCTTCGGTGAACAAAGTGGGGTTTGATCGCAGACATCTCTACACTCGGAGTTGGTAGCCTTTATAGGCAGATAAGCAAGAGATGTTCCCACGACAGCCTCCCGGACAATCACCACTTGATTGATCTTCAAAGCCGCCACTCAGAGTTCATCAGCGTTTTAGCGTATAAACCTGGTCAAGACTTTGTATATGGATGGTAACGGCCACATTGCGCTTTGAGTAACCATGATGCAAGGCCAAAAATCATCAACACTCTGTTGAAGCTCATTTTCAAGATCCGGCAGGGATCGTGTTGCTTTCTCTTTGGCCTATAAAGGCAGCCAATGCTGTGAATATGTCTAACAATGACCACATCACGCTGTAATCACCTGACTTGCAAGACATGAAATCATTGATGCTCCGTTGAAGCTCATTCTTTGGAGATTGTAGCAGTGTTGGAGCTAGCATCTGTGCTCATCAAAGCGGCGAATAGGAGCATTACGCATTACAACGATCAAGTCTCGGATCGATTACCTGACAAACAACACCACAAATCGTTGATGGTCTGTTGACGCTCATTGTCAGAATCAGGCAGGGAGAGTGTCGCTTGCTTCTTTACCAATAATGGTGGCCTATGCCTCATTTAGGGATATCTGCAACCTATCGCCACTCAGATTAACCATGATCCAAGGCCAAACATTGTTGATGCTCCATTGACACTTATCTGCAGAATGGGGCAGGGAGCTTGTCAATATCTCTTTGGAATATAAATGTGGCCTATACCTTATTTATGAATGTCTGCATCCAATCGCCATTCAGATTACCCAAGATGCAAGACCAGATATCGTTGGCGCTCTGTTGACTGTCATATTCAGGAGGATGCAGGGAGTGTATCACTTTTGTTTTTGTTTATAAAGGCGGGCAATACATCTAAAAAAGAAAATGACGTACCAAAGTCAATATTTTGTGATTAGCCGGAGGAATTCTAAATGTGACCATAGATATAAATACCCGAAAACCAGAACCGGAGATTGGAACAAACAGGTCTAGCCAAACCTGGCACAAGCCGCAGATTTATGGTGTTTGGTCCACGTTTGGCCTACCAAAAAGCATCGGATTGGGATGTCGGATGGGTCTGGAACTGAACGAAACCCTTTTTGCTGTCGGAACCCAGACTGCTGGCGGGTTACCTGGAACCAGTGCTAATACTATTCTTGACTACTTCTGCATCACTGTAGACTGTTTAGAAAGCTTGATTCTTCTCATTGCCAGAGTCATAAGAGATCTTTATAGTCCAACCTTGGGGAAGAAACTCCTGTATTTGTTTCAGCTAAGACCCCATAATTACCTGATGGCTGATCATGGAAGTCATTCCCCATTTCGAAAAATCCCTCTTGATATAGCCACTAATTCTGTCAAGGTTATCACGTTCATATATGAGTGATTTTTACACTTTTACTCTTCTGAGTAGTGTGATGCTCTGCACAATATGAAACACACAACAATGACTGTTCATAACATCACGCAGGATATCTTGCTCTTATTTGCGCAATAGTTGAAAACTCTGCAGATGTGTACTCTAACAGCGCTCATCACACTTATAAATTACTCATCCCACATTGGATTTCTCAGCAATTGTGTCAGAGATTTAATCTGTGAACAAGCAGTACTTCACCAAGGTAAATTATGACATGTACAAGGTATTGTAATGCATAATACCTCAAACCAATGCTCCATATTGCTTCTGGCCTCTTATTGACGACAAATCTCATTGATTCCTCACATGCTGGATACTTCGGTCTCAACTATTCTATGACCTCGAAGTACCATATGCAGTTCCTTCTCCTCAGCACATTAGATCCAAGGATGAAGGTACTCACATATTCTGTGAGTTCTACTGCCCACATAATTTTGCACAAACGCAATGCAACTGTGTGTTGTCCCACTAGATGAGATATTGTAGGTGTGGTTGATCATTATACTCACACCTGATATTTCTTATTCCAAACATCCCAGTTATGGTAACATAACTGTATTATCAAAATAATGAATCTGGTAAACAGAGCATTATCTTCACTGTTCAAATGACATGCAGCTTAAGTTTAATTTTGCAAAAGATTCCCTGACTGCCATACATTGCTTTACGCAGGCAAAGGTGTTATGCAAAGATTGGGATATGACATCCCAAAGTATTTGTTGGAATCCACTTATGTACCATTTCCACTGCTAACGGAGAACCCCTAACACAAAGAGCAATGACAGGTTTTAAATGGACAGCTGTACTGAGTCTTAATAAATATTTCATTTAGTTTTGAAATTATGCACCCCTGTTAGAATATTGGCCCATCTAATCCACTTTTTGAATGCATTCCCTTTATCAGCCAGACCAGCACCTGCTACTCTGCATGCTTTGGTACATGCAGGACTAAACTCTTCCAAAACCCAGGCTATGTCAGAAATAAGGGTGGCACTATTAAGAGGATGCATCTCACAACTCATAAGTGTAATCAAATACAAACCACATCATTTCCATACACTCAATCCAGGATGCCATATGCATTCAATGGATTTTCAGGGTACAGTGCTGGGGCAGTCTGTACCGCATGTTAGGAATAACAGGATCATCGACTTGAGTAATCTACCAGACCGTGTTCAACTTTGGGAAGCAGCTGTGGAATACCCCAACTAAGTTGAAACTATATAATGTACAATCTGTGAAATTAATCATATGAACTACAAGTCCTCTCAATATTACCCTGCGTTTCATATAGTCACTGCTGGTGGTGACATGATGCTTTCAGTAGTCGAATCTGGACTTCAATTGGGATTGTTGAAAGATATACAAGATCTCGCTCTCTGTACAGAGCTTCTGGAGGCAGTGCACATACTCATCGTCATGTGGCCCAAGGCAGATCCTCAGATTCAACAAACCTGGGTGTAGATGGCAGCGAGCAAGACCGGAAGGATATGATTCACCTCTAGACTCAGAACTCCTTCTGCTGTAATAGACCCAGCCACAGCTCTGGCTAGCACCATTACCAGGTATACAGTGCTGGTAACTGTGAATGTTAGTGAAGCAAGAAGGATGTTATCTGTGGAGGAGAGAGCCAAGAGGTTTGTGAATGGAAGATACATATACTGTGGTGGGTTTAACCACAGGTTAGCAGATTGTGCTGCAATGAAAACTGCAGAGATAGTTACAACTGCAGCAGAAGATGTAAAAACTGAAGACAGATGAGTGCTCTAATCAATCAGTAGATTATTATGCAACTCCAAAGAGAATAGACCTTCAAATAATCGAAAATGTTTGTATTTGAATATTTGGCAATCATTTTCAGTTTTGGGTATTTCAACTTCTAAGGTGGATAACTTCGCAGCATCACGAAATGGAAACAGTGAGTTATAACCTGCATGTTGACTTTGCAAAATGAAGTCATATAGACTAATATTTCAATTGACTTAGAGGCTAAAGAAATCATATTCATGGAAGATGATTTTACTCCTAATTGTCAAATCCAGTTACAACATCCTGACAAATAGTGACAAGTTCAACAAATCAACTGCAGACCCATCGAAGCCAGACCATTATCCAGCTTACACAATCCCAGATTGCATTTATTGATATTAACAAAAATCTTTCCAGATTCTAAATGATATTGGTATACAATAATATCATTTTCAAAATCTCTTGGCTACTCCAACATGATGTGGCTGTTCTATTATTAATATATTCAGTCTCAGTTGGATTCCAATGCTGTATGATACATTGCATTGATACACTTGGTATAATCAATGAAGTCTTCAATAATCCACTGGAACCACCTCTGGCACACCTTCATATAATACTAAACCACAGTTCAACCACCTCAACAGTTCGAGAGAAACATTGTTATATCAAATCACACTATGTTAATTCGAATGCTCAACTAAGAATGCTTGACATTTATCAATGCATCGCTGTAATGGCAACATGTAACCCAGCGCCAGGTAATGGCCATTCTGTATAGTCAGCTCGCCTCAAGACTTAGATCTCTAGTGATACTCTTACACACACATTAATATGAAATCACACACCAGTCCACATTTCCAACTGTATTCCTACAATCGCCATGAATCTGCGTATGAGGCCGAATGCTGGCGTATGTACCTTTACGCCATTATCGCTTTATGTGTAAATGGATATGTTTCACTTACTGGTTTTACAAGTTTTACCCCTTTACCAACATGCTACATTATCAAGTCAACAAGTGAGATTACTGCCTTCAAAATGACATATCGAAGCACGATTACTGCAAGCAGGGACATGGAACATTTCGTCATTCAATTGAGCATCCTGATGGTAGTAGAGAACATTTCAGAGACTAATTCGCGTACTAGGTGCATTGCCCACAATGAGGACAATTATCATGAGTACAGGATCCGACCAAATCAATGAGAGAAATTGAATAGCATTCCTACAAGTCAATTGAGTGCAATCATCAGTTGGAAAACATAAAAACATTAATGCAATCTTACCCCTGAATCGGCAACACCGAGAACCCAAGGCAAAGTTGAGGGATGATGCGGAGTCAGGACATCATGCACACCTACAACGTTGGCTACCTGGAAGGAGCCCAGAGACCAGCGAAAACAAGAATGGCAATCGGGGGAGTCTCTGGAACCTGGCGATGAGAAATGCAACTCCCGACCAGTCATTTCTGAACCTGCAGATAACACTCCAGGCAATTCGAACAATTCCAATACTTCTGGTGCTGGGAATTCACAAGCGGACAAGTCCCATAAGCCCAGGGAAGGAAGCCGTGCCAACTTTTCACCAGCACTGTGGCTTTCAAAGGGAGTTGATAAAGGCCGAAAGTCAAACTGGCAGGGATACCGCAGTGGCTGCAGCGACCACCAATCCTACCCTTGTACTACATAGACACAACAACATGCAGCAAGTCAATGCACAAATCGACTGTGGTGCAACCAGCATCTGTATATTGTTGGGTCTGCTCAGGAAACTTGACCTACTATACAAACCAGCATTCACCTCTACCCTGGCCTGGTGATGATGTCTGCAAAGGAGAGCTGAAAGGCATGTATCTTGGTTCAGTATTTGAACACCTTTAACCGGTTGACAAATCGGAGGGTTGAGTCAGCCTGATATGGGAATATGACATAGTCATGGGCTTGCGATGGCGAGAAACCCGGTAATCAACTGAATCATTCCTCAGTTGACAGCCCGACAACCATCAAATCGATCGCAAAAGGCTACGATCCCTGACGCAGATTGCCCAAGTCCTCTGCCGGACCATGGTGAGTGAAATACAATTCATCCTACCCTGGGTAACTACGCACTTAGTGTTGCTGCATTTGATCATCTCTGAGCTATCATGAATGTGATAGAGGCTTTGGCATATGACTTGATGAATGTCAAGGTTGACTTGGAGCATCACTAGATGCATTCACCAAACATGAGAGATACCCCAGGATGCTGAATGCGCCCGCAGGAGCAGCGGCAGTAGTTGAGGCAGAAGAGTGACACAGCGACAGTGATTGAATGACTCCTACCAGCCCACCGAGACATGAAGGGAGATACTGGACAATGGAGGTGGTATATTGTAATGAACCTTCTGATCCAGCAATCCCACAACCCCTACCCATCACCACTCTGCTGATGCACAATTCGGACAAGGCTAATGACAATAGGAATAGACATAGTTGACATGGAGATGCTAATGACAGATGATGGGGGTAGTATCCCAGCACAATATCAAGAGTCTATGGAGGTTGTATCCCCATGAGATACAAAGACTATGTGGATGTATTCAGCAAAGATTTCGCTGCAACTGGCAACTGCACCAGCCAATTGGCTATCCGATCGAGCTGGAACCTAACTACAAACTACCATATGGGCAGATCTACAACCTCTCAGAAGTCAAGTTGAAAACTCTCAAGGCCTACATGGAAGCAAACCTAGCCAATGGATTCATCCCGCGATTATCGCCTGCGGCTGCACGGATCATGTTTGCAAAAAAGATGCATGGTGAACCACAGCTGTGTGCGGACTACTGAGCTCTCAATCAAGCTGTGGTGAAGAACTGATATCTTATCCCACTGATCTCGGAGATGCTTGACAGCAGCTTTGGAACGCCTATCACATAGTCCAAATCGAGGTAGGCAACAAGTACACAATGGAGCTGCGCACTGGGTATGGGCAGTTCGAGTACCAAGTCAGACAATTCAGGTTGACGAACCCACAAACTCTGTGGCTACAATACCAAGTAAAGATTAGTCATTAGCAGAGCAATGATGTTGACAGAGAGGGATGACCCAACCAGAGGTGCCAGAATAAAGGACCAGTGTGGACTTGACTACAGAGAAGTCCAGCGGTGATAATACACCCAGTGAGCAGCGATAAGTATACCAGGTGAAGAATGAACAGATGCACCTAGCTTCTGAAAGATGATAAGCCCGAACAGACCACGAGGAGAGACCTAGCAAAGTCCACAATCGTGAAGAGAAGTCTAAGGGTCAGTGATACAGCAAGTCAAAACATGAAGCAAGTTGAAATACCAAGAAGGTCAAAGACTGAAATCTGTCAAATAGAACAGCTAAAGCAAGTGGAAAAATGAGATGACAGCAAGTGCAAAATGAGATAAAAGCAAGCAAAAAAATGAGATGAAGGAAGTCCACCAAGACCAGCCCAGAGACAAGTGAAAGTGAAGACCTTGGAATTCTGGAGATGAAGGATGCCAACAGATGCGTCAGTCAACAAAGATATACCTATGGGGATCATGAAAAGTCAACCAAAGTACCTAACTCTTCCAAGCCACAATGGTAATTAACATCCGTCCTGAGTCTAAGTCGTCGGCAGAGCAACAAATTTCATAAACTGTGTGAGATAACCGTTTCTATTCAATGAAGTCCTACCAACAAGTCAAACGCCCACAGGGAGGTAGTCTACCGAGAACCACACTGAGAAGTTGACCAGGAAGTCAACTGCAATGTCGACCAGTCAAGTCCTACCACCAATGGAATGACCGACCAGAAGGCAGTCTGCTGAGACATGCACCGAGATGTGGTCTGAGAAGTCAACTGAGATATCAACTGGAAATGTCCAACAAGCCGACCACTGTTCTACTGAAGCCGCCAATTGAGAGTGCAACCAGAAGTCGACAGTAATGTCTAACAAGAAGTCAACCGAGAATCTACACAAGCTGCCTATTAACAGCAACTGGGAAGTTGACCTTATGGTCACCAAAGCGGACTTCAAGAGACAATTACCTAGTCAGGCAGCATCTACAAGTCAAAGCCACTACCGGCTGCAGAATACACTCTACAGATCATGCAGAAGCACTGCACAGAGCTCAGACAGCGCCAGCATACTTCAACTTGGGAAAGATAACCATCATAGAGGTCTCTTTCTTCTTCTTCCTGTGCATATGGCACGACATTCATCCTCTGGCATTCATTTGGCTTCAGAACAGGAGCCGTTTGTTTTTCAGTTATCTTTCATCTAAAACCATTGAATGGTACATGTGCTAGATGACTATCGGATGGCCTTGCACACCTCATACATTGTTGTTCGAACTATCTTCTTTGCAATATTGACTTATCGATTCCATCCAGCTGGGTAGTGAAGGTTTTTGTTTGTTTTGCTGTGTACTTGGTCCTTGACGTTCTTCTTAAGAAGATTACTATGTTCCCCAGATGCGACCTGCCTATCAACCCATAAGAGATCCCTAGCTTTCGGTTCCAAATTCTGTGTGCATTCTGTTGGTATTTTTATTCGAGATTGTTATTTCATTCTTCCCATTTCTCGGCTGTTCTTACTGCCCATTGGACACTATGAACAATGTCCTCATCAGCTTTGTCAGTCAAGATGGTTGTAGGCATCAACTCAACGATTTTTAGTGGGCATCGATCCAGAATGTACTTCTTACTGGCGGCTCTGGTTAATTGTGGCTTGTTGTTGTACATTTGGATTTTGGTGAACATGTCTCTGATTTCTTCCTCAGATTTGATTATCACCAAATCAGCATATGCTTTGTCGCAGGCTTCCTTATCTTCAAACCTATAATCTGGGGTGTCATTATATGTTGTCCAGGACCTAGGGTGATTTGCAGCAGGTGCTTGTTTGTCCCATTGCACATGCCATGCCAGTGCATATCTTGTGAGTAGTTCTCATACCCAGTCAATACAGCTTTCATGGTTTGGAGCTTCTCTGGTTGATTTCTGATTAAGGTTTGCACAGCTATCCACCCAAAATTGAAGTTCTCTTTTCGATTTTCTTCGAAGGCATGAAGATCTTGCAGCTTAATTGGCGTTTCATACCTCAATTCTTCAGCGCTTTGACTTAATCTTCTGTCTGGTTGATTCGTATCCGGTGGTTCTCACTGATCTGGACACAGTGGTCCTGGCGGATCTGACAAAGGTGGCTCTGGCAGAGTGGGAGGACAATCATCTTCCTGAGTATGACTGCATACTTGGTATCCATGTCCACTTCTCGCTCTACATTTTTGATTCCATATCATTCTTCTAACTAGCATTCTTCATCCTCCAGTATCCTTGGAAGTGACTGGCTGTTATTGGATCATTCAGATCCAAAATTAAATCTCCGAAAAGGATGCACACCACTTGGCTCTGCATTAGTGTTAGCAACGGGTCCGGGTTACCTGCCAGCGTTCCAGTTTTTGCTGGCAGTTGGGTTCGGTTCCAGACCCAGCCAAAAAACCCCACCCACTTTGTCATGGCGGGGTTGTTAACTGGACCAGACAACAACCCCCGTGATTGTGCCCGGGGTGGAACTGCACCACGGTTCGATCGTACGGTTCCTTCCACTTTCGCTCCACTTTTGCCCCAAGTAAGTATCTGAGTTCTGATCGTATTGTGACATGATCAATATGCACATTGTGCAGTTTTATGCGCTCTGTCACCATCCGCATTCAGATTTGCGATCCGACCAATATTTGTTGAATCGGTGTGAATTAAGGCCAAATATGAAGGAAACATCGGGGGTTATCAATCGCCACTCAACAAATATTGTTCAGATCGCATATCGGAATGCGGGAGGTGAAAGAGCGCCTAAAACTCCACAATGTACATATTGATCATGTCACAATACGATCAGAACTCAGATACTTAATTGGAGCCAACCTTGTCATGTAGACATGCCAGGTTTTTGGTGGTAAAACTGGCCCGATTGCAACAGTCTGGGTTTTTGTGTGGTAAGACCCATTGCAAAGGTCTGGTTCTGGGTCGGAACCGGACCCGCAACCGACCTGGCGATTTGGAACAGTTGCTAACACTACTCTGCATGTACCACTCATGTCTTATGTGATGTACCATCTCAAAGTTTATATCCCTCTGTGTGAGTAGTCCATCCAATACTTCATGGATCTTAGTCAAGTATTTTTCCATTGGTTTGACATGTTTGTCAATATCTTGTTTATTGAGTAAGGCCTTTATTTCTTTTTCCCAAAATCCTACCATATTCTCCAAAGATTGCTTTGTATTTCGCAAGACTTTACAATCATCCTTCATTCACGATACCAAAGTTTTGAATGCCAAAAATATTAATGATGTGTGAATTGCCTGTTTAACCATATCCATGATGTGTGCATAAACTCCTAGGTGAACCTCTCGGGCTTCTTGCACGATCGTATTATCCTGTTCCTACTGGAGTTTGATTCCCATTTGGAATTGCTCTGGTACTACCTGATGTGTCCGCATTTGGGCTCGAATGCCGGACACGTTTTCATCATCTATTCCTTGTTCAGTCGGATCAGTGGCTACCAGTATTTCCAACTCATATCAGATGAACTTGATCTCTTCTTCCATCAACTATTTCTTGTTGTTGCCTGCTTGTATTAGGTACACCAAAAGCTGAGCTATTTTGGTCAACTGTTCTTCGAAGGGGTCTCCATTTTGCACTGCCACTTCCTCAATTTCGAATTACACCTCCTCGGGCTGTCCTTGTTCTTCGATTTGTCTGACCTCACATATAGCATCCTCCAGATGTAGTTGATAAACATCACATCATTAAGGTATATCCCAGTATACAACAGAGGATCTCCCTCTGCTCGATTTCTTCACTCTGGACCTGCTTATAGCCAAAGCTCTGAAGGAATAAATGAGCCAGGCCCTTGGGGTTGCCATTCCATAAGGTAATCAATTGTTAAGTAATTGGTATTGTAAATCACTCTATCAAAATGTTACTAGTTTTTATGATGCATTGCAAGTTACATGCTTGCAATTTTCTTGCTCATAGTATTCCTCACAGATTCTAGTGATTCTGAAAGTGGTTTGTCCTTGATAGCTCCCTGGATGGTGAATCACATATCAGCAGGCATCCTTTTCACAATCATGATAGAGTGAGGGTTTTTGGTCTGCGACACTTCTCTCAATGAAGCAATGTATACAACAACCAGAGGTTCTAGGATAGTGTTTATAGCAATACCTAAAACCCTCATATATGTAGCAGTAGCTTTCTTCAATATCCTGATAATTTTTCATAGGAAGCAAAGTACTCTTGAAATATCATACTGTTATAGGGGTGCTTGATCCCAATAATCAATACAGAATTAATTAAGACCAAGTACCACTGATTATTCTATTGTCTTGCTCTTTTTCCCTCGTCTTTCCCAAAACTCAACCTCTTGAAATCTTTTCCAAGTGCAAACTAATAACAGAAATGAGAGTTACAATAATGACATTCTGATTCCTCACTGTGAGATTTATAAGGGAGGAGCCTGGACTGTAAGTATGAAAATAGATCGTTTCCACACCTGAGAATAGCCATGTGATGAACTATCTCATATGCGTTGGAAAATTGGTCCAGTTCTTCATGGAAATGATAGAGCCACAGGAGAATTGTAACGATATAATTGAGTCCTGTTTTCTGAAGTTGCGATTGAGGCTCACAATTGTAAGGAATTCTTTGGAGAATAAGGTCTCATGATGTGGCACTGAGGTGAAAGAGATGGACAAAATATTCCATAAGAGAACTGAATTCTGAATAATAGTTTAAGTTGTGCTTCGGTGCTATTGTCTACTGTGTATTACTTGCAGAGATTGGTTCTTCTCACTGCCGTAACAATTCGAGCCCTTTATAGTCCAGCCATCAGGCTGAGACTCCTTCAGATATCCTTGCTATGACACCATGATTGCTTACATTCTTATCATTCAAGTCATTTCCTGTTTCCAAAAATTCCTTGCTGATGTAGCCACAAATTCCCTCAAGGTTGCCATGTTCATACATGAGCAGTTTTTAAAGCATTACACCCCTCAGTAGAGCCATCCTCTGCCAATTATCAACTGCACAAAAATAACTGCTCATAACTTCAACTTTGACTTCTTGCCCCAGTTAGTTCAGTAGATGGAACATCTGCAAATGCGGAGTCTAACGTTGTTTATCACAAATACAAGAGTCTCATCACTAAGTGACAGTCTCAACACGTCCATCACAGATTCGACCAGCGACCAACCGATAATCTACCAAAGTAGATTATCTGATGCATCTTGTATCACGATGTCTACTCACTCAAACCAATGAGCATGGTTGGTGTAGGCCACTTATCTGCAGTAGATGCCATCAATCCCGCAGTCCCTGTATACTTAGGTCTTGACCATTCAATGGCCGGAGAGTACCGGGAGGAGGATGCACTCCGGACGAGATGGGCTCGAGGGTTGCATGTCCTACTGCATTGTCCGACTTCTGCTGCAAATGTAATTCTTTGTAATCACTAATTATCTGCATCAGCAAAGAGCGAAATTGGTTTCCAAAAATGTACCCCACACACTGACTCTTCTCCACATTCTCGATAAATAATCCGAGCGACTTATTTGCTATCTTCAACTTGCTTCAATGGGTTCATTGATATGATCACGTCGTTCCAACATTGCAAAAACTTGTTCAGTCTTTTAAGCAAATTTACTACAGTTTTGCTTTCACATTGGTACCAAAGAATTTAATTGTTTCAACGATTTTTTGAACTGTTGTATTGATTTCAAGCATATTCTTAACTTTACAATCCCTTGAGACATTGATTATACACAATCTTGCATAACTCCCAGCAGAAAAATTATGACACCCAGAGTAAATACTAATCAGATTTCTATATTTCACTGCAATGATTAATTCAAGCATTGAGTCAAATAATCAACATGTAAAACAAATTGAATGCATCCAAGTCAATCATGTTGCTCCAGTGCCACCTCATGCTTTCTGGCTGCAGCGTCAGCGGAAGACGGTGTACAACCTCTTGGGTTGCGCTTATAGGGACTATACAAGTGGTTCTGACGCTGAAAAGAGGCTTATGACAGTAGCTTCCATGATGCAAGAGTTGCAAGAGAGGTTGATGTCTCTCCTCGACAATCACCATACCAGCAGTCTGACATATTGGCGCTGGTGCAAACTTCTGAACCAAGACAAGGAGCCCTTTAATGCTTGATTCACCATCCTCAACGATGAAAAGACACTTCAAACATGTGCGAATGTGTCCAGCTGTCTACTTGAAGTGGCTATCCAGACCTGTCCCCATCCTGAGAAGTACTGTATCATTTCGTGGTAGCATATGCTTTCTCCACCTTGTGGACCCAATGCAACGAACCATATCAACTCACTGCTTGTCGCACCCGAAAGAAATTGCTGGAAGTACTCCTGCATTGTACAAAATGTATTTCACGTTGTTGAGATAAGTGAAATACCAATGATGATCAACGTACTCTATGAACTCGGCAAAACACCTGAAACACAAAGCAATGTGATTCTGTAGCTCCCCTTTTGGCATTGGACACCAGTCGGCCTATTCATCAACAGTCTTGATATCTGTTGTCGGGTTTTTCTCCAATTGCATAATTGGCGCATTGGTTATAGGCTTTTCATCGTTGCAACTGTGTTTTGATGCATTTGCATTCCGCTCTCGATACTGAAACACCGCCTTTTGGGCATTTGTTCACAAAATCATGATGGTGGCCTCCAGACGTTTCAATTGTCAGTATGCCTGTTCTAGATCCATCATTGCTGTTTCTGGGAGTTCAGAGCTTGCATTGACGAGGTTGCCAAGCAGGCAGATATTGTCAGAGAACTGGTTCAGGAGACGCATGTTCACCAAGTTGGAATCTGATTCCTCGACAATATGTTGTGCAATTTCTCACACCATGTTTGCATTATCATCATCAATGCAATCATGCTTTGCAGCCGCAGGAAGATCATACCAAGTGTGGTCACACTCCTGTTCATCCTGTGTGTCGAAAGTAAGCTGCATGTTGAAAGCTTCTGAGACGAGCTTTTTGATTTACTGGCGCAGAATTGACTGAAAACATCCTCGCGTTGAAACACCTCCACCAGATGATTCTGCATGTACTTGATCATTGTTTCAGTATGGTACCTGTACTGTGCTATAAGATGAAAACACACCAAGTTCTTAACGCACAACAGGGCTTCTGTGGAGGTAATCCTTTGGCTCTCCAAATGGTTTGAATGAGTCACCGCAAGAACTGGAACTATCACACACCTGAGTGCTTTCATCTCCTTAGCACTCCATTGCATCACCTGGCGATATGGCTTGTTGAATCAAGCGAATCCAGGATATGGAGGCATCTTTGCCCAGAGCTGGTGGAATCTGTCGATTCTGCAATGTTGTTGGAGGAAAGACATTACCCAGTCCACCAAATGCTCAAACATACCGAGATAGATGGTATGAAGAAAATCTGTTTCAATAATAGACAATAGGGATAAACATTTCAGCGTCCACCCAATGCCTTCCAAAGTTGCAATGGGTTGATCATCGAGATAATGTGTTGCTTCCCGTCTCTCCGTATCATCTCGCTGAGTCACAACTATCATCTGTTGGATGTATAACTGATTGTCTCCCAATTGCCAGGATGAGGAATTCCCTTCTGACATGACCATTTGAGTGATTTGCACACAGGTCAATGGGGCTGCTTGATCAAGAGCATGTGAATATTTTCGAACTAGTCAGCCGACCTTGCTCTGTTGGCAGGATAACATTGCTCCATCCGACCGTCCACATCAAACATAAGGTTTCCAGTGTTTCAAAGCATGTGCAGAGGACAAAGAATAAGCATCAAGACCATGCTTAAATCATCGCGAATATGGATGTTTTGTCGCTTCGCAGCTGTTGTTTTCCGATGTCCTTCAACATGATATTTTGGAAGAATAGGATGAAGGGCACTAAGGATGCTTGTAAGATTTGAAGGCTTTGATCTAGTCATCAAGTCGATGTTTCAGAGACTCAAGTATACTGGCCATTTCTTCTTGTCACCCAAATAGTTTGTAAGATGTGTCTGGCCTGAACTGCTGAATACTGGGACAATTGTAGCTCCGAGCGGCCGCTGTCGCTATTTATGCGATCAAAATCATAGTAGCTATGATGAGATTCAACTAACATACCTGTTCATTCCACCACCAGTCACTAGATTTCACCTCTGAGTAGATTGCTTCCACAGAATCATTGAATTCCTTTGCTGGTGCATAAGACATATGTTCCCTGAATGCTGGCTGTTGCATTAGAAACTCAATGGATTCAACAGGATTGCAGGAAAACAAGCATGTGTAATCTTCGTCAAGAAGATTGTTTGGGTCGGCTGGAAAATTGTCACACACTTTGCCCAATTTCCAACAGTCGATGCCCATTGCATTCAACATTGCATTCAACATTGCATTCAAAGTTTTGAAGAACGTGTGGGACAAGGTGAAGTTGCTGACGGTTGCCATCATAGGGTTTCTGAAAAGCTTATTGATAGCACTCTGCTCAAGCTGTGCTTGGCGCACCAGTGCACTAATCCATCCTCATCCTTGCAAGAAATTGATCACCATAGATCCATATGATCCTCAATGATATTGACATATTTCTTCCTAATAGGCTTGGTGGCTAGACAGTTGCCTAAGTGTGGCATACCATAAATATGGGTCTGACGTAGAGCTTGCTCTAGATTGATACACGTATTTTCACTGTTGGCTTCTGTATCACAGTGATCATCATCAGAAGGGTGAAGAAACAGGTCGCAATGCGGTCCATGATTGAATGAAAGTAGAATACCATTGCGTTCGATCGTGAAACTATCATCTGGAATATATTTCGCTGATATGTATATGATCATCTCATTGTGGTCGCGATGGGCGTGAATGATGCAATTGCCAATGTAGGAGTATGTCTTTGAGCTGTAGAGACAACGTTGACAAATATCCATGTGTAGCTACCAAATCTCAATGTTGCAACATGGTTTAGAACCATCTCAATGGGTATTCGGCTACTCATCACATTCCAAGCCGGCTGGCCCTCGGAAAAAGCTGCACCTCAATTTACTTTTTCCAAAAACGGGTCAGACCACTCTCGTAGGATTTCTCTCTTCCTTATTGGCACATTTGCACACTGTTCAATTGCTCTCTCATTTTCAACCTCACTTCAATCTCAAAAGGTATACCACAGCTGCATTCAGCAAGTCACCGCAAATGTGTTGCACCCTTACAAGACTCTCCTACGAGCATGGCCTGATGTGTGGCTGTTACTTTTTGTTAAGTTCATACCTTGCAGAAATCATGCATTCTTCTTAGATACTGACCCAGTGGTGTCATTGCGTGGTACAAGAATTAGAGCAAACACAACCAAGTGAGATATAACTGCACAGCAAACTGTTGGTTGTCTTGTACCTGAATTTAAGCCTTCGGTCGACAAATCAGGGTGCTTAGTAGATGCTGAGCAAATTGTTTCCTAGCTGAATGACAGACAAGATGATGTCGCCGGATCAAGATAACCCCTCCACACCCACATATATATGTGCCTTGCCAGCCCTCATTGATGACAATCCCCAGAACCTTGGACACACTCTCCACACATCTGCGACCACTTTGCATCACCCTTGATGATATATTGAACACTCCTGACACTTGTTTAGAGTACCGGGCATTTGATATCCACCACTCAACCATTGACCACTGTTGAGAGCCTACAATGCAATGTAATGCTGTCTGGTTACGAAAATTAGTCGTTGCAGGTGCCAATAAAACCCTGATGCCAATTCTACAAGTCTGCTTCTGGGCCGAGAACGCCGGTGTTGGAGTCAACCAATGGGCAGCAGAACCCATGGGGACTTGGCAGGAGAAAGGTGGCTTGACAACACAATGGCAAGATAATAAAGTGAGAGAGTGCACCTGGGAGATTGCCCTGTCCATGACCAGCAGAAACAAGCTATGCACCAGACATGACAAATGGGATCTCCTGATGGAACATGGCGTAACTCGAATCAGTATTCTGGTGTCTACAAGGCCACCTAGGCAACATTACACTGCAGACAACACTTTCCTCGATCGGCATCTACTCAAGCCACCACTGGACGAGTTTGCAGAGGTTGGCCTTCAGTGAAGCAAGAATAGAAATCACGTAACCCCAATCAAGAAGAGGAAATTCATCCACACTGGTATGTATATCATCACCCCAATGCTTCTTTTGCTCATCATGATGATGTGTAGATACAGAACAAAATGAGGAAGAAACCTCGGGTTACAGGTCGTCTCCGATAATTGTGCATAGTGACCCCTCAACTGATTTCCCCGTCTAGCCATTTAGCTTCACTGTCGCCTATATGGATCCCGACATTGCTGGGTGTAGGTTGGGTGAACACAATACTCAGCGATTCTCATCATACTGGCCTGGGGATGATATATCAATGCATCCAATGGTGACATCGGTCGTCAATATGACCAATTTGACAATTGTGAATGCTGCAATTGCCAGACTGCCAGACCCCAGGCGGAAAATCCGAGAGCTTTGGTGGTGCTGGGAGGAGCCTAATGGAGGTGGTGGTCTGCACGCCAGTAATGTTACCCCAATCTTTGATAACAATACAGCTGCCCAATTGGAAAAGTTGAACATCACAGTAAACAACCTAGCCCTTCTTTGTGTCCTTGATCCTAGCGAACAAGCCAATGGCACATCTCATTCCCAGATGCCTATGCTTGGTGGCCACAGCTACCGTCCTCAGGATGACATTGTCCGACCTCCAGCTGAGGATCTGATCAATGATATTGGGGAGAAATCGAATAATTGTGCTGAGACTTGGCGCCCATGTCCAAGAAGCTTCCTGACGTTGGTAACCGACGTCGAAATGTTCGAAAGGGAGCTTCAAACAAGGTTTATCCTCGAGCAGGAATGGCTTGGTGTTGGCCGAGACATTGCTCTTTGACTGTTTGCCGATTACGAGTGACGGGTTGTGGCCGTTCACAATGTGGCTTGGCTACTTGAGCACGATTCCATCGTGAATCCTCGTGCTGCGGGCTCATTGGCCAATTGGAAGCGTTCAAGCAGCCACCTGGCTGCAGATTAGTCATCGTGAGGATCGAATGCGCTAGCTGCACAGTTGTTCAAGGATTGGTGTTGTTGGTGGCTATTTTTCTGGAACTTTGGAGGGTGGATGGATGGGTGATAATTTGGAGTATTTTGGAGAGATTTTGGGTCTCTGTTTGGTGTTTTGTTAATTCAATTATGACATCGATCATATTCATGCATGAAGGGCTGTGTTGAGAGTTTACAATTTTAATATCAATCTTTGAGACAATTGTTTCCGGGAAAGCCATAGTGGCAGTGATAAGACACTGGGTATCATCAGCAACAAATCTAGTTGCAGTCAGGAACACCCAGGTTTTCCTGACAGCTCAGTTGGCTCTGACGGAACCTCTAACCCTCTGATGGAGAATCACAACTGACCCGTCGCACAGGCGACAGGTTGCATTGCACGCTCACCCTCCGGCAGCTAGTATACCAGTTCTCTGATTCTTGCGATGTGTTACGTTGTATATTACCTCATGGACACTCACCGCGACATGATCGCACTGCCCTTGATTTGCAGCCGGAATGTAGTGGCATATATGCAGCATCAGAACAACACGTGTGTTACTCTCTTCGGAGGGGCTCCAGTTACACTGTAGCCATTGACCACGTGCATAGCGCTGTTTATGTCCTTCTCCGGCCAAGTGCCAAATTTTTCCTCTCCACTATTGCTATTTATCGGATGCCACACTCTCCCCATATATATGTTTAACTTTGAGATGTTGTCATTTGTTACAATGAAGTCTTGGCTTCGGATACATCGCTCACTGTTGCATTTGTTTCGCCATTATCGTAATTTACAGGTCTGAAGTATACTGTCCAATCTTCACAGTCTCTAGTACTATGCCCTCAGTCCTCCAAATTCTGTGTTGATCAATGATCGCCTTGCAATGCATCTTCCTCCTGATCGCCATCGTCGCCATCGTCGCCCACATACCCATCAACATCACTACTTCCCAGGTCAAACCTGTCGAGTTGAGTTGTGGACATCATCACCAGCAGGCTGTGAGCATGGCATCACTCTGGTCAATTTTGTCACATTCCTCTTCGAAATCTCTGCTGACCCCTGGCATCCTGACATGTAGTTCATCTTTCGTCCATGTGTTGTCTCTCGGGATGTTTGGGTCAGTGCTTCCAACCTCAGGTTCCTTGAGCGTCACTTTGGAGGTCAAATAGTCGGCAAGAATAGCATTGTCAAAACGCACTGCTTCCATGCTGATGACCTCGGCAGGGGTCGTATTCTCTGCCTGTTGGATCTGACACTTGAGTGTGGCAATACTGTGTGTATTCACACTCTGTTGGTAGCTCTCCGGTAGTGTGTTCCAGGTATTCATCAAGAATGTATACATATCAGCAACACCAGGCGAGGCCAACAACTTGCGACTCATTGTAGCTCAGCAGGATGCTGGCTTACTACCGTCGTATTTGCAGTTGAAGTTGTTAGTGCAATCAGGTATGTCCGGTCTCAGCTTTGAGTTGGAAGCTTTTGGTTCAACACCTTTGTTCTTGTCCCACTCCAGGAGAGCATAGCGCTACTTGGTGCAGGTAAACATAATCAGAGGCGAGGGTATATGACTGTCCTTGTCGTCAGTCATGGAATTATATAATCCACCAGCATATTTACCATAGTTATTCGCCTGAGGATGAAATTTGATGTAGATAAACCCTGGGATTGTGTCCGCCAGGAAGTACAGTTAACACTGGCCATTTCTTAGCAGCTTTCGACAGTTTTTGCATTGGATCAGGACCACATACACCACCTTCCACATGCTCTGCTACAGGAAGATGATACATATTGTCTGCCAGAAAGGAATCGATAAATTCCAAATGCTCTGCATCAGACTCAAAGCAGTGGAGATCATAATGCTCTGCTATGTTCTCCTTCGCTGATTGAATGACATGGGATTTAACTTTGTCAACTTGTACTCGAACCTTGTACCGTTTCGAGCATGTATTATCCAGCATAGGCTGCTACTTCAGCATACCTCTTTCAAAATCTCTTTTGTGTGTGCCTGAAATGCAATGGACCGAATGTCATTTCGCTGCATAGCGGTGTTCCACATATAGTGCTCCATGAGTCTGCCCATTGCAAATACAAGATGCATCATGTCTGAGTGACCAAATAGATGGATGCTGCGACAGCCGGAGACGGCTGAGCGAGGTATAGACACCGCCGGTGGTTGCAATGGCCAGTTCTTGTCTCGGATTCCTTTCTATTGCTCGCATTCGCAGTGGATTGGGAATGATCGCATGGGCTTCTGGATTAGGGATGGGGGTAGGCATGTATTCAAGACCACTGAGAGGAGCGTGAGTGCTAGCAATGCTGGATGTGGGGCTGGATACATTGCAATGCATTGAGGCTGTCTGTGAGGTTCCGACGGGTGCAGGTGTGTTTGAACCCAGTGTAGCGGTTCTCGTATTGATTGATTGTCGCTGCGGAGCAGACTGGGTGACATTCATGTGTTGAGTTATTTCGGTACTGCGAGGATTGTTCAGCAAAGATGTGTGGGTGGAGTTCTGAGCATGCATTGTGGAGGCTGCGGAACTCCCTCCTTGATAGGAATCCCTCTTGCCAGCCAGTGCAGAAACGCGTCTCTCAGCAGGGGAAAGCTGAGAATTCCACGAAGCCCTGTGGGTTTGTTCTTTCTGAGCATTTCGTACAACCGCAGTGGTGTCAGTGTGAGGGCTTTGAGAAGGCATACTCTGCTATAGATGTTCGATGTTAAGAATGTAGGAATTATTTCCTCTGCATCTATATGTAACCGCAGGCAAGGTAGACTCCTATTTGAGTAACCCAGGAGGGATTCGAAAACAAGGCCGTCGCAGTGAGGACTGCACTGGACTTTCAATCACTATCACTCATGATGATACTCAGGGACAGGATCCCTTGAGAAGCATTCAATCATGCGGTTAAGTGCCATCAGATTGAACTCAGATTAATCTTAGGATTGATATTCACTATTACAGCAACGTCTGAAGGACTATTTGCACCACTTAGAGGGTGTTTGTGCCTTCTTGGTGCGACCATCACAGTATTGCACTCGTTCTTGGCACAATATCTCGAACAATCGATTGTGTATATCTTCAGCTTCCCGGTGGATATGCCCGGATGGCAGAGGTACAAGGATCGCGGAGCGAAAAATGACAGATTCCTCATCTTGTGACATCAGTGGTGTGTGCATTGTCCACCGCTAGGCGTGTTGGAAGCCATGTTGGATGGTTGCACAGTTCAGACAACCTGAGAACTACTCAGTTTGATCTGAGATGCAAGAGGTCTGGGCAGGGAAAGTAGTGTATGATGCAACAGCAACGCCCGGCATCGTGAACAGTCTTCGGCACTACTACTATATCTCGTCTCGAGGCTTCTCGTTCATGAGGTCCCTCGGAGTTGTGTAAAATGAAGGCTGATCCCATCTGTCTTTGTCAACCAACAAAACGCAAGGTATGAATCAAAAATATCATATCTCACAAGTTGAACCAATGAATCGCAGGAACTCGAGTATATATATCCCTTCTTCTCGCCTACCTCTCCTTTCTCTTTCACTCCAATATTAAAGAAACTGCCAGCATCCTGAGCTATCTCGACATCACGTGACTGGCACAAAACAACAGCTCTCATTCCAAAGCACACCCGATAACCTACCCAACTTTGTATGTTTCCACTGGGCTTCCTTCCGCTACATGCAACTGTATCATAATGCTAACCCCTCCGATGTAGATTCATTTTCAACTCACAGTAATCACACTGAAGGGCAAACATCAGGGGAAGGCTAGGGCAAAGATGTGGACATCGATTATAAATCAACTCCTGTCATTGGATCGGGAACTTATAAAGGGATTCATCTGTGAACTCATCTGTAGAGTCATATGGAGATACAATGTTTGCGGCATCAAGGATGAGAGGGCATGGGACCTGTTTTGTGATATTATCTTTCTTGATCCAATCACGACTCGCCACTTTTCCAAATTCAAGCTGATGTGGCTGCACCGCTGGAGCAGGTATCCGCCTTTGCGGATGTGGTGGGCTGCGTTCCACTCATATATGGGGCAAATGTTGGACAAATCCTGCGACCAAAGGAACGATTGAAGGTGGGATGACCCCCGTGCTTTGGAGGATCGAGTCCAATGCTCCAATCCGGAGACGCCAAGCTCAGTGAGGGTCAAACACACCTGCGAGCAGTGCTCTTGATACGGTAGCGATTATCTCAGTCCAAACATTGAGCCGGGAAGATGCCGGCAGTACATGCAAGGCAATTTCCTGCCCGTTAGACCACCATATTGGGATGAGATACTAGGTGAGGATGGTGATGAATAGAACTGGGCCGATCCTGGATCACCGAGCAGTGGAAGGAGCCGTTCAAGCGATGGCAATGACAATGATAATGGCGAGGGTGAGGAGGACAAGCAAGGCAGTAAGAAGGGAACTGGGAAAACGAAGGGAATGAAGGATCGCAAGAGGAAACAGAAGGCGACTGAGGACAAGAAGTGGAAGGGGAAGGCAACATAGGAAGGGAAGGTGAAGGGGAATCGGAATGGGGACAGGAATGGGAAAGGAATTGTTAAACACACCCCAGGGGGAGAAGGCTCGCTGAGCTGTGGAATAGCTACATGCAGCAAGAGGAATGGGACACAGAGGGCTAACTAGAGCAGGTAAATTTAGAGCCAGAAGCATCGCCCACCATGTGGATTTGCGCAGATGATGATCCCGACTCTACTGAGGAGTCAGACAGCGATTATGAGTCACAACATGATTCTGCGGTGGTTATGAGCATGGAGGATGATGTGGATGCACTGTATGGTGATAATTCAGATACCATTGTGGAAATGGAAAGGGATGTCTCAGTGAAGATGCAGAAGTTGAAGAGGAGGGAGATGACGATGAGGATGAAGAGGAAGAGGATCAGGATATGGATGAGGATGAAGGCAAAGAACCTCAGACGATCGGCCAGGGAGAGATGGTAATCACATCGGCCCTTGATGTAGATACCATGGTAGACAATCAGGCAATTATGATACCTGTGTAAGGCCATGGGATGCATAAGCATACCCAGCAGCCACAACTGCCAGCACCTGCCCCACGGCCAAAAATCTAGGAACCTTGCCCACAACCACAAACTCCAGAGACTGATCCCCTCTGTGGGCTGCAGTATTTGGGGCTTCTGACTCCGCAAAGACCTCGCCCAGCAGCACCAACCCTGGGAGAAGCTGAGGCAGGCGGACACACCTCTAATGACGATGTGGATCAGCAGCTGCTCGGCGAAATGGCAGGTGGTGACAGTGTTCCCACTATTGCTCTCCCTGATGACCCTCTCCCTGAGGCATGGTCGGACGGTTCTGTAGGCCAGGAATGGACCACTGCTCCCGTTGGCGAGGCAATGGTTGTTGCGTTCAGGTTAGTTCCGGGTTCTTGTCTTGTGAGTTTCTTCTCTGTGATTTATTTATTTCAGGCAATGATTAAGGCATGCATTGAGTTATTTTGTTCCCTCAGGGTTTTTGTGTTTTCCGGCTCGTTTGGGTTAGGGGTTGTAGGGTTGTTAGTTTTCTCTGCTCTGATCAATTTATCTCGGGCATCGAGTATTACACACATTGTGAGGTATTTGGATTGCTTAGGGTTTATTTTTCTTTTGCTACATAGTATTATGGGACATCGTGCATGCAACGTTTCTGCAACTGCTGGCGTTTAACAAATCACCTCGTGATGGTATTGAGGCTCAAGAACTATCTCAAGTTAACTGAATGTATCGTGAGCTTAAACCCACACCAGATTGCTCAGGTCCAACACTGACGTTCGTCCATTTCTACAGTGAATGCTCCACTCTTTGTGTGTCATCGACAATGCCAGAGAAGACCCCTTTCCGTTGCTTTGAACTCTCATGCTGAATGAAGTTCACCCCAGACACCTGGCGACTTGAACCGATCAAATTACACTATCCTGAACACCTGCAAGTTTCAAGCGAGGAGAATCGAAGTATTTCAGCGGGCCCCAACGCGTTGAACCAGCTCAGTGTCATGAACTCAATGCCAACAATGATTCAGTCAGAGACTTGGACTCGTTTCCCTACGTCGAACACCTTGAAATCATCACAGACTCGGAGTCCCATTCAACACCACCTCCACTGTTGGGGATGAAAACACACCCCGGTGCCGGTGCTACACTGAGCGATTACATTGCTGAGCCTTGGGAACGCAGCGCTCATGGTTGTCTTGATACAAACCTAGAAAACAATCCCTACTGCCCGTTTGCGATGCGTGAAGAGTACAGATATATCCACTGTCGGATCACGAACAACGGAATGAAGACGTACTAGGAGAACTTACTGAAGGAACCAAACACCGCTCTGCGTTTCCGAAGCTTCAAAAACGAGGATGGCATCCAGAAGCTCATGGCAAGCATCGCACATGACCAGGCTTGCAGGGAGTGGGAACTACACACTCCCGAGAATATGAGATGGAATGACAATCGCCAATGCCCTATGAAATACTGGAGTCGAGACATCATCAAAATGATAAGATGTTTGATGTGGCAGCCAGCCAATGCCGAGCATCATATTTACGCCACTCTGCGTTGCTTTAAAGGCCATAAGCCACTGAAACGCCTCTATACAGCAATACACACTGCGAACTGGTGGTGGGAGACACAGGTAAGGAGAGATACCCAAGGAAGATGATGTGCTACTCAATGTTAAGTCAATGCCCAGAGTGGTGGATACACTGCTTCCGTTAATCTTCCTGTCCAACAGAACACATGTCTTGAATTTTGCTGGCAACATGAAAGAGCGGCCTGTATATATGACAATTAGCAATCTGCCTTCAAAGATCTGCCAGATGAGATCAACGGACAGCATACTAATGGCCGCTCCACTGCTAATTCCAATCATGAAGCGCAATATTCCTCAGAAGTACCTAGATGAGCAGTGGTAAATTAATGGAGCGGTGCTGAATGAGGTGCACCGGCAGGTACTGCAGCGCCTCACCTTTGAACAAAATCCCAGTGCCAAGCACAGGTAGTACAACGTTCTGTGTGCAGATGGCAATTCCAGGTGTTGCAAACCTGGTTTAGCAGCATGGGTTGCAGATTGCTCTGATTATAGCAATGCATATCATCTCGAGCGGCATATCTGCCCCTGGTGCGAGTGTCCAAAACAAGAACTTGTAGATTATGTCCCTCCTGACTAGCAACACCTCCAGCGGGATAACAACCTATATGATAAGCTCAGAGATGCCAACACCAAGGCAGCCGATGCCAAACTCTTGTCCCACCATGTTGACCAAGGTTTCTAAGTGTTTCGACATATTCCCTGTATCGTGAGCAACCTCCTGAAACCTGAACTCCTCCATACAATGCCGATCGGCATGCTTCACCAGCTCCAGAAGTGAATCATCCACCACATGCAGACTCACAAACAGCTGGATCAGGGCAATGCCATCTGGATCTCTGTGCCTGCTTACCACGACCTCACACCATAAAATCAGTCATATGAGGAAGTTTCTCAATGGAATGGGAAGGAGATGAAAGAAATGAGCTGGTACCTGCTTGCAGTTGTAACCCAGTCTCTACGAGGCAGAAGCCCCGCTGAGTGCACCATATACAATCACACGTTTGAGTGCACCTGGGCATTGTTAGAATTCCATATGTATGTTCGATATAAATCTCACAGTGATGCAACATTGGGCTACATGGAAGACGCCTTGAGTCGTTTCCACACCTTCAAAGATGTTTTCTCACTCGGGACAGCTGGCAAAGAGGTGGAGGCCAAAGCCAACTCCCTGAGAATGGAAGTCGTAAAAATGCAAATGATAGACAACAACACAATTGCTGAAACCTGGACGACATCGAACAAGTGGTGCGAAATGAACGCCTGGTGGGATTATATCAGCCTCAAGATAGATGTTTCCAAGCAAATATATGCCGACTTTAACTTTCCGAAGATCGACTTGAGGTCTCATCACGTTGAACAGATTCGTCGATACGGAGCCTTGCAACAGTATTCTGCCTAGAGACATGATCAAGCATATAAAATGAACCTCAAGGACAGTTGGAAAGGCTCCAATCACAATCTCACCTCTGTGGGGCAAGTAATCACCTTACAGTGTCGCATTCTCGGCTTTGCAATCCGAGAGCTATATCCCCAAGCCCTCGGTCAGCGTCGGGACCACTGGGCTGCCACCAGTAAAGCACTCTCTTGAGGTGCTGATCTGGCTGCCCCCCTCAGCACCCAGTCATATGCGAAGCCTGAATTCAAGGGACCCCAGAACCGCCATGATGGACAGCATCCTGACTCTACGATCAAAGACTTCAGATCATTACATGCCAATATGCACAACGCAATGCAGCACCTGACAATGTACAATACCACCGGGTATATTATCAAGCATATGAGTCGTAACAAGATTTATATATCGGATGAACAACTGCATGCAATGGAGCTCTGCATTTGCTGCGGTAATATGGCTCAATTTGATGGTTTAGTAGGTGCATGCACATTTCACAGTTGGCGATGCACACAAAGCCAGAGCTGCCACGGAGGGGACCGATGAAACGAGTGAGTGTGGGTAATGCATCACCAAGGAAGGTTTTATGGCACGCTAAATGGTCGCCTCCCGTGGCAATGGCAACAACTATACAAAATCAATCTTCTGAATGAGGATGGAGCTTTCGTTGAGTACTGGTGAGCGCTGGCGCTCACCACAATACCTGCAAACTCAGCTAACACGGATCCCGTCTCAAAATCTGTACAAATGAGACAATCGCCAGCAGCCATTGCTTTGCAAGTTTTCCGCGTGGGTAACATCGTCGGTTGTGCAACCGAAAATCCATTTATAGCTACAAGTAGCAACTCACGAGATGGACGGAACAAGCAACGGATTGTCAATAGCCACATAGATCTGGCGACTTGGATTGATGTGTATAATTAGTAAAGAGATGATTGCATTTTGCGCGCAGGTGGAAGGAGCCAGAGGAGACATTATCGAAGTGTCACCCATTGCATTGCAATCCCGATGCAAGCGTGTACCCAAGGAACCCATTCCGACGTATAGTCACAGTTGGCCACAACGCCAGAGTGTTTGTTTGAAACTGGAGACAAACTGAGGAAGAAAAAATGGTGAAACTGCGATCGGAGGGTGGCATGCGATGCGACGCGAGATACTGAGGCCAGGAGTAGAGTACGTCGCCACCAGGATATCTCTGACAGCTGTAGCACAGCATGTCCACTCAGGTGGAGCAATTCTGCGCAGACCAAATATTCTTTTGCTGATGATGGCTGACATGTAATTCGTGGTCCACAATCTGTGACCAGCCATGGTTAGCCCGGATGATTAGTGAAATGCGAAATCTTTTTAGCTTATTGGGATAATGAATTTCATCAAAGGAACCCAATCAACAACCCTGCCGCATGCTTGTCACCTGCCATTCTTGTTTCCAAGATCCTGTCCATCCAAGGAGTTGGAAGTGTGGGTGGCGGGACAAGCCAGGATGCTACAGTCGTCAACAGGATAAAAAGACACATCACAATCATGCTTTTAATCATATCTATGCTTCGTTTCTTTTACACAATGCTTCAATTCATTTACTATGCATTCATCCACAATGTCATTAGTCACTCCTTTGATCATTTCATACATATCACACACCACCTTTTTAAATCATGACACGAAGGCACCACACTTCTTCACCTCCTCATCATCATTCCAGCCCCAGGAGAAGCAGATGATCTTTCCATAACAAGGATCTCAATAGAAATCTCCACACCATACCTGACAATTACAATAATCGTCGATATGACAATCCAGATTCTAATGAGAAGACTCTTTGGCAACTATCCAGGAATGCAATGCACAAGTGGCCATCACTGGATTCCTTCACATCAACATTTGGAAGAGGAGTTGCAGCAACTCAATTCACCCCAACGTGAGTGCAACCCCCACATCCTGAACATCGGGAGATCTGAATGCTAATGTAGGAGGAGGATGAAGGCGAGCCTGCACCACAGGTATGGAAGGTGTTATTTGATTAAGTATTCAAATCATTCAATTCGCCTGCAAATAATCATTCATACTAGCGGAAGAATTCATACAAAGCCAGTGAGCAGTTGGTAACTTGGAAAGATGGAAATCCATGGCGATATGAGCCCTGTGTTGACGACGTGACAGGCCTCATCGTTGGGGCAGAATACAATACCCAAACATCTCTTCCAGGCATTCAGGGGATGGTCATGGGACATGTGCAGCCTATAGTTATGGATTACGCAATGTTTGTGAATCCCATTGCCACGAATGGTATGAAGACCGCCCAACCTCATAGTTGGTGGTATGGAGAAATTGCCTGGATTGATCCAGCCCAGAAAAACTCTTCCATGTGCCTACATATCAGTGGGAAATGAATCATCTCAATGATCGTTTTCATCAGTGGGATTATGCATCAGGCTCTTGAAAAGAATACTTGCTCCCGTGCTGCAATGGTATACTGCTACCAGAGGTCAATTGACTCTATTCCCGGATTTTGAACAAAGTCGCCTACAGAGGTTTTGAGAACGGTTGCCTGGCTATTCGACAAGTACCAGTTTACATGCCCCACAAACGTTCGTGAGGTAAGCTAAGAGTTCCCATGTTGTTTAATAGTTGTCTTGACACTCAATTTCGGAGTGCATGATTTCATTTGCGGCGACTGTAATTGTGGATCTTATTCGCCAGACATACTTCTATGGGATACAACAAATGGGAATGAAAGATACATCATTGATTGATAAAATCGACCCAACATTCAGTACCCTCACCACAATGGCCATCCAATATTGCCTGTTTGCCTGGAACACAGACAAGTTTAGGATCCCACCAGTGGCTGGTCCAGGAGCTTGAGCAAAATGTAAGTGCGATACAAGAAACATCAATCAGCCAGTTTGTCATGCAACCACATATGTATGTCATCGTCTCGATGCGGATTGTGGTTCTTGCTCGCTAGAGGTTTAAGCCAATGAGATAGACAAGCTCCGCTGCATGATTCACCAAAAGATCCACTCAACTGGTCTAGACCAAGCGATGGCACAACCTCACAATGATCATGGCATCATTGATGACGAATTCCTTGATTACATCCTGGAGGAGCTGATAGAGCCGCCCGACACATCTTCTCATCGTCCAGGCAGCGTTGTTCCTGCTACTGAAGCTAGCATGCGATTCTCGACTGTTCTGCCTATGGGCGGATCTGCCATTGCCAGCAGCAGCCAGCCCATCCCCTGCAGCAACAGCAAGAATGACAGCAACGACATTGCGAACATCACCAAAATCACCAGTGTTGAGAATACGCAATTAGTGGAGGGAAGTATGATTGTACAGGGTGCGATGTTGGTTAGAGGTCACGAATGGCATCAGTGATCCGATTTAAGATATTGTTTTTCTGCTATGTTATTCTAGGTTTCATCGATATATCATAATGCTAGTAAATGTAATAGAACAGATGGTTTGCTGAAGTCAGTGCCCAAATGCGTGAAATCATAATGGCAATGATGAATCACCCTCCTGCAACGATTGAACAAACATCAAGTTCTGAACGATTTTGTATCAACAAATTAGATATCATGAACCACTTCTGCATGGTAACTATCATTGGTCAAATTGAGCCATGAGGGTCTTGAAAAACTAGAACTACATGCTTCATTAAACGTACAGAGTGAGTTCCATCATCATTCCGAGGGCAAATTGAATCGAGTGACAAAGGAGTATGCTGAGAGATGATTTGTGATATTGTCAAAGGAAGTGTGAACCATTTGTCAAGTGCTCATTGTCACATTCGCCAAAGTGGGTGCACTGGCCATGACACGTGAATTGAGCATTGCGACCATGTAAAGAACTCTCTGGAAAGTCAAAGCAATGCGATTTTTCAGGGAATCCTTGATTTCATTTTTTTGAGGTTGTGGGTACAATAAACTAAATACATTTAATGAAGGAAATTTGGTTTTTGCTGATGTGTGTGTTGTCCCACTAGATAAGATATAGTAGGTGAGGTTGATAATTATGCACACCACTGATGTTTCTAAATGTAAACATTCCAGTGATGGTGATATAACTGAATCAACAAAATAATGAATCTGTTAATAGTAGCATACTCTTCACTAATCATTCAACATGCAGCTCAAGTGTTATCTCACTAAGGATCGCTTGACAGGGATACAGTGGGTAACTTCCGAAATTGTGTTATGCAATGATTGTCATACAACTTCTCAAAGTATTTACTGGAATCTTCTTATTCAACATTCCTGCTGCTAAGGGAGAACCCCTAACATTTAAGCCTGGTACAAATGGTGTCAGCACAGGTTTGTACAATCTACCTCTGGCTGTGCAGTGTCCCCATATGTGGCACCCACCGAAAGGTTATCTTTCATCTGTACCTGTTTATGGTGGGCCAGATGGGTTCATACAATTTCATACATTGAAATAATGTTTGGGTCTTTATTGAACCGTGGGAGGAATCGACTCCAAGATAAACTCAACAAGAAGTATCCGTTCAAAATATCCCTCTATCTTGTCTCACTATCGAACTTGATACTGGACTTATACAAGGAACAATTTCTGGTTCACTTCAAAGCTTCACTCAGGCGTGGAAACCAATCAGAATGGACATCAGCAACAACCATAGTTTCTGTCAGAAACACCGGGGTGTTCCGGATGGTTCCAAAGGGTCTGAAAGAACCTCGTACCTGCTGATGGAGAAAGACACACTTTCCGTCCCCCATCCAACTTGTCGCGTTGCATACTTAGCTCCTGTACTTTGCGCCCAGAATGGGGTGACGTATACGCACCATCACAACAATACCTGTGTTACACTCTTCGCAAGGGCTGTAGTTATGCTGTAGCCATTCACACAGTGCCTGGAGATGTTTATGCATTGCTCTGGCCGAGTGCCACATTGTACCTCCCCGCTATTGCTATATGTCGCATGCCGCACTCTCCCCTTATATGTTTAGCTTTGAGATGTTGTCAGTTATTACAATACAGTCTTCGCTTCAGATACATTACTTGCCATTGCATTTGCTTCGCCATTATCTTATATTCCAGGTCTGTAATATACTGTCCAATTTTCACACTCTCTTGTACTATACCCTCAGTCCTCCACATTCTGCGTTGATCCATCATCGGCTGTCGATGCCTGTTTCTCCTCGTCTGCATCCGCCTGCTCACCCTCATCGCCCTCATACCCGACGACATCATGTGTTCCCAGCTCGAACCTCTCGATTTTAGTCGCAACCTGTCGTCGCCAGCCGGCAGTGGGGATGGCATTGCGCTCGTCACTTTCGCCAGCTTGATCTTCGCTATCCCCGCTGCCCACTGGAATGCTGTAATGCAGTTCGTCATCCCAGCAATTGTTGTCTTTCGGGATGTTTAGGTCAGTGCTTCTGATCTCTGGCTACTCAAGCACCACTTCAGAGGTCAAATTGTCAAGAAGTATAGCATTGTCAACATGCGCAGCTTCCACTCTAATGACCACTGCAGGCTTTGGATTCGTCACCTGTTGGATCTGATGCTTGACTGTGGCAGGAGTGTTTTTATAAACCCTCTGTTGGTAGCTCTCCGGTAGTGTGTTCCAGGTATTCATCAAGAATGTATACATGTCTGGAACACCAGGCGAGGTTCACAACATGCAACCCGTTGCAGTGCAACAGGATTCGTTCTTACCACCGTCATTCTTGTAGTCGAAGTAGTTCAAGCAATCAGGTCTGTCCTGGTTCTGCATTGACTTGGAAGCTTTCGGATGAACACCTTTTTTCTTTTGCCACTCCCGAGGAGCATGGCGCAACTCGGTGCAGGTAAACATGATCAGAGGCAAGGGTATATGACTGTCCTTGTTGTCAACCATGGAATTATACGATCCATCAGCATACTTACCTCGGTTATTCGCCCGATGATAAAATTTGATGTAGATACACCCCAGGATTGCTCCCGCCTGCATGTATAGTTGGCGCGGACTATTTGATAGCAGCTTTCGACTCTCTCTGTGTTGGATTTGGACCGCTTACACCAAGTTCCAGATGCTCTGCTACAGGAAAATGGTAGTTATTGTCCGCAAGATGGGAATCAATGAATTCCAAATGCTCTGCATCAGATTCAAAGCGGTGGAGATCATAAAGCTCTACAATGTGTTCCCTGGCTGATTGAATAAAATGCAACTTCACCTTATCGACTTGTGCTCCAACCTGGTACCCGGTTGAGCGTGCAATATCCAATATGTGCTGTTGCTTCAGCATACCTCATCCACAATCTCCTGTGTGCGTGGCTCAAATGCTATCGACCAAATGTCGTTTTGCTGCATAGCGGTGATGCAGTACGTCTCGGGTATCTGCGAGTGCGGAGCTTCCGCAAATGCTTTCGCAACACGTCGCATTGCATAACTTACCATCTCCAAGTCGCTTGCACACCTAAACAGCTGGCTGTGCCACATGTAGATCTCCAGTAGTCTGCCGGTTGCAAATAAAAGACGCGTCATGTCTGAGTGACCAAATAGATGGATCATGTGACTGCCAGAGACCCCGGATCAAGGTGTAGACACCAGCTGAGGTTCAAATTGCCACTGCCATTGTCTCTGATTCCGTTCTGTAGATCGCGTTCGCAGTGGATTTGTAATGATTGCGCGGGCTGTTGCATTCAGGATGGTGGTAGGTAGGTTTTCAAGACAGCAGCGAGGAGTGGGAGTGCTAGCAATGCTTGATGCGGGGCTCAATACAACGCGACGGGTTGAGTCAGTCTGTGAGGTTTCACCGAGTGCTGGTGGGCTACGACTGGGTGTACCCTGCATTACAGTTGGAGTATTGATTGAGCGTCACTGTGTAGCAGAGGAGGTGGAAGCCACGCTTTGAGTGGTATCTTCAACCCGTGAGTTGTTCAGCGAAGATCAGGAGGTAGAGTTCTGACCTTGGATTGTAGAGGCTATGGAGCTCCGTCCTTGAGAGGAATCCCTCTCGCCAGCCTGTACGGAAACGCGTCCCTAAGCAGGGGGAAGTTCAGGATTCCCTGAAGGCCCGCGCTTTTGTTGATTCTGACACTTCGTATGACTTCCAATATTTTGTACGACCAGAGTGATGTCATGGGGAGTGCTTTGGGAAAGCATGATGCAATATCGACATTCAATGTTAAGAATGTAGGAATCATCTCCTCTGCATGCATTTGCTACGGCAGGTGAGGAAGACTTCTATGTGAGTGACCATGGAGGGATTCGACATGAAAGGGTGGCCCAGTGTGGTCTGCGCTAGACTCTAAACCGTGACAATACTTGAGGACGAGAAACCTCGAAAAACATTCAATTTTGGGGTTAACTGCCATTAGATTCAACTCAGATTAAACTCAGTATTGATATTCAGTGTTACAGCAACATCTGAATGTCTATTTGCACCGCTTGAAGGGTGTTTATGCCTTCTTGGTGCGATTATAATAATATTGCACTCCTTCTTGGCACAATCCTTCGAACAATCGATTGTGTATATCTTCAGCTTCCCGGTGGAAATCCCCCTTTGGCAGAGCTAAAAGCTTCGGACAGCGATCAATGACATATTCTCTATACTATGACAACAGTTGCATGGACTTGTTCCACCACTAGGTGTGTTGGTAGCCATGTTGGATGGTTGCATAGTTGGGACAACCTCAGAACTATTCAATTTGCTCTGAAATGCACCAGATCTGAGCCGTAAAAGTGGTATGTGATGCAAAAGCTATGCCCAGTGTCATAAACTCGCCTCACTGCGAGTACTGAATCTCGTCTCAAGGCTTCTCATTCAGGAGGTGCCTTGTGGTTGTGCAAGATGAAGGCTGGGCCGTTTTGTGCTCATTAACCAACAAAATGCAGGATATATATCAAAATTATCATATCTCAGAAGTTGAACCAAGATATTGCAGGAACTCAACTATATATATCCCTTGTTCCCGCCTAAACTTCCATTCTCTCTTCCTCCCGTATTAAACACACTGCCAGTATCCTGAACCATCTCAACATCATGTGACTTGCACAACACAATGCCTCTCATTCCAAAACACACCCAACAACCTACACAACTTTGTATGTTCCCACTGGGCTTCCTTCCGCTACATTCAACTGTATCATAATGCTAACGCCTCAGATGTAGATTTATTTTGAACTCGCAGCGATGGCACAAAAGGGCAGCCGCAAAGGAAAGGGGAAGGAAACAGCCAGGGCGAAAATGCTGACATTGGTTTTGAATCAACGGTTGTCATTGCATCAGGACCGTATAAAGGGATTCATCTCGGAAAACTGTCTTGGACTCATACCGATGTACAATGTTTGTGGCGTCAAGGATGAGAGGGCCTGGGACCTCTTTTATGATATAATCTTTCTTCATCCAGTCCCAACTCTCCACTTTTCACATTTCCAGCTGAGGTTGCTGCACCGTGTGCGCAGGAGTTCGCCTTTTCAGCAGTGGTGGGCAGACTTCCGCCGATATATGGGGCAAATGTATGACAAAACTTGAGACCAAATGAATATTTGGAGGTGGAACTACCCTTGTGCTTTCGGGGATCAAGTCGATCACTTCAATCCGCATACAACCAGCTTGGAGATGTTTAAACCCACCGGCGAACATTTCTCATGGTATGGTAGCGATGATCCCCGGGCAAAGATTGAGCCGCCACGCTGCCAACAGTAGAAGCCAGACGACTTCCTGGATGTTAGATGACAGAATCAGGATGAGATAATCGAGGAGGATGATGATGATCAGAACTGGGCGGATCCTGGTGAGCTGAGCGGTAGAAGGATCCATCCTGGCGATGGCAATGACAATGACAATGGCCAGGGTGAGGACAGATGGGGCGGTGAGAAAGGGACCGGGAAAGGGAAGGGGAGAAAGGATGGGAAGGGGAAAGGGAAGCCCACTGAGGATGGGAAGGGGAAAGGGTAGGAGAAGGTAAAGGGAAACTGTAAAGGGAAAGGTATTGTTAAACAAACATCAGGGGGAGATTCTATCATTTGTGCCATGTTGTTGCAGTTGCAGAAGGAAATGTATGAGGCAGACTTGGACATGGAGGGCTAACTAGAGCGGGTATATTTACAGCCGGAAGGATCGCCTGCCTTGTCAATTGCTTCTGATGATGATACCGACTCTACAGAGGAGTGAGATGGCAAATATGACTCAGAACACGATTCTGATATGATTATGTGCATTGAGGATAATGTGAATGCACTGGACGGCGTCGATTTCTATGGTGATGTGGATATAGAAAGGTACAGTGGTGATGAAGACGAGGAAGAAATGGAGGAGGAGGATGAGGATGAGGTGGGGAATGTGGGGAAGAAACCTCGGACGATTGGCCAGGGAGAGATGGTAAATACATCGGCTGATGATGTAGATGCCATGGTAGACGATCAGCCAGTCGTGCTACCTGTGCAAAGCCAGGAGGTGCACAAGCATACCCCTCTCCAACAACCTCCAGTGCCTACCCCATGGCCACAATCCCCTCAACCTCGCCCTACACCATTAACTCTGCAGACTCATCCCGTCATTCAGCTGGGGTTTCTGGGGCTTCTGACGCTGCAGAAACCTCGCCCGGGGTGCCAACTCTGCAGGAAGCTGAAGCATCCAGAAACAACTTGGAGGTGGATGTGGATGAGCAGCTTCTCAGCAAATTGCCAGGTGGCGACAGTCTCACCGATGTCCCACTCCCCAATGTACCACTGACTGAGGCGCACCCAGATAGCTCGGAACGCAAGGAGTGATCCAATGCTCGCGTTAGAGAGGAGGCGATGGTTGTTGCGATTGGGTTAGGGTTAGGTTCTTGTCTTTTTTGTTTCCTTTATTCGAATCTATCAATCTGTGGCATTGATAATTACACGCATCAAAAGGTTTTTGGATCGCTCAGAGCTTATTTCATTTATGGGTTTTGTATTGGTTTTATTTTATTTATAGTATTGTGGGACATTGTGCATGCAGTGTTTTTGCCAATCCTGGCATGTCACAAACCTCCTTGTGATGGTGTTGGGACACAATAAATGTCTCAAGTTAGCTGAAAGTATCGTGAGCTTCAACGATACTGGTTGCTCAGGCCCAGCTCCACATCTTGTGCCTTTCAACATTATATACTCCACTCCTCACGTGTCATCGACAATGCCAGAGGAGACCCCTTTCCATTTCCCCGAATGTTCATGCTGAACGAAGTTCACCTCTGACAGCTGGCGACTTAAACATATCAAATTACACAATCCTGAACTCCTTCAAGTTGCATGCCACAAGAATCTGACTATTCGTAGTGCGCCGTGATGCGTTGAACCCACTCAGCATCGTGAATTCCACATTAACAAAGATTCAGTCGAATACTTCGACGTGTTTCCCTACCTTGAACACATTGAAAGCATCACAGACTCGGAGTCACAACCACCGCCACCTCCTCTGTGATACATGCAAACATACCCCAGCGCAGGCACTCCACTGAGCGATTACATTACTCCGCCATGGGAAGGTGACACCCAGAGTTGCCTTGAGACGACCCCACAAAACAATGCCTACTTCCAATTTGTGACACGTGGAGAGTTCCGATATATCCAGTGTGGGATGATAATGAAGGGTATGAAGACGTACTATGACAACGGGCTGAAGGGAGAAAACACCGCTCTGTGTTTCCGAACCTTCAAAAAGTGGGAGTGCATCCAGAAGCTCGTGGCCAGCATGCCAGATAATCAGGCACTCTGGGATTGAGAACTACACACTCTCGCAGATATGAGATGGAATGACAAGCACCAATGACCTATCAAATACTTGAGTCGAAACATCCTCACCAGCATGAGATGGTTGATGGAGAGGCCAGCCTATGCCGAGCATCCCATTTACGCCCCTCAGCGTTGCTTCAACAGCAATACAATATCAACAGGCCTCTGTACCGAAATGCAAGCTGTGGACTGGCGTCGGGGGACACAGGGAAGGAGAGGCGCTGCAGGATATCAACGTAGTAAACGACCGTTAGTCAACGCTCAGAGTGGGGGATATACTGCGTCCCTTGATCTCCATGTTCGACGGAACACACCTCGCAAATTTTGCTGACGTCAAGAAGAAGTGGCCTGTACATATGTCAAGTAACAATCTACCTTTGAAGATCCGCCAGATGCCCTGAACGCACAGAGTCATGATGATCGCTCTCCTGCTGATTGAAATCAAGAACGGCAATATACATCAGCAGCGGCGGGATGTGCAGCAGCAAACACACCGACAGGTGCTGAATCAAGTACTCCGGCTGGTACTCCAGCCTCTCAGCATTGAACAAGATCCCTGCGCCGAGAGCGGGTATTACAATGTTCTCTGTGCAGATGGCAACTTCAGGAGATTCAAACCGGGTTTTACAGCATGGCTTGCCAATTGCCCTAGGTTTAGTGAACGACATCATCTTCGGCGGCATGACTGTTGTAGGTGCGAGTGTCCAAAGAACGAACGGCTAGATTATGTCCCTCCTGACAAGCAACACCGCCGCCAGGATCACAACCTACATAGAATCCTCAACAATGCCAACACCAAGGCAGCTGATGCCAAACTCTCGTCCCACAATGTCGACCAAGGATTCAAAGTGTTTTAACATATTCCCTTTATCATGAGCAACCTCCTGAAGTGTGAACGCCTCCATACAATGCCGATCGGCATGCTTGACCAGCTCCAGAAGTGAAGTATCCGCCACCTGCAGACTCACAAACAGCTGAATCAGGACAATGCCATCTGGATATCCATGCCTGCTTACCAAGACCTCACACCATCAAATCAGTCATATGAAGAAGTTTCTCAATGGAATGGGAAGAAGATGAAAGAAATGAGCTGGTACCTGCCTGCAGTTGTATCGCAGTCTCTACGAGGCAGCAGCCCTGCTGAGTGCCTGAAATGCACTTGCGGAATTGAGTGCACACTGGGATCGTTAGAATTCCATATGTATGCTCGATATGAATCTCACAAATATCCAACAATGAGCTACATGGACGACGCCTTGTGTCATTTTCACACCTTCAAAGATGTCTTCTTACCCGGGCGAGCCAGCAAAAAGGTGAAGGCCAAAGCCAATGCTCTGAGAACGGAACTCATGAAGACGCAAAATGTAGACAAGGAGACCAATACTGAAACTTCGACGCCATCCAAGAAGTGGTGTGAAATGAATGCCTGGCGGGATTATATCACCCACGGGATTGATGTTCCCTAGTAGTTGGATGCCGACTTCAACTTTCAAGAGATCCCTTTGATGACTCATTGGGTCGAACAGATTCGTTGATACCGAGCCTTGCAATTGTATTCTGCGGAGAGGCATGCAAAAGAACATCAAACGAACCTCAACGAGGGTTGGAAGGCCTCCAATAACAATCTGAACTCCCAGCCGCAAGTAATCACCTCCCAGCGTTGCATTCTCTGCTTCGAAATCAGAGGGCTCAATCTCCAAACCCTCATTCAGTGTTGGGTGAACAGGGCTGCCGCCCGCAAAGTCCTCCATTCCGGTGTGGAGCTGACAGCCCCCCTGATCTCCCCGTCATATGCGAAGCCCGAAGTCATGGGACCCCAAAACTGCCATGCTGGAAAGTATCTTGACGCTATGATCAAAGACTTCGGAGTTATACTTGACAATATGCAATATTCAATGCACCATGTGTTAATATACTACGGCATGCGGGTGTTTATCAACCATAAGAGTTGTAACGAAACATATATATAGGATGAACAACTGCACGCAATGGAGGTCTGTATTGACCATGGTATTGAGGTTCGACTTGAGGGTTTAGAAGGTGAGCGCATATCTCAGATGTGTCGATGCACAGGAAGCCAGAGCTGGAGCGGAGGAGATCTACGGAATGACTGGGTATGGGTAAAGCAACGCCTGGGGAGGTGTTATGGCGCGCTCAATGGGCTTCTCCTGTGGCAACTGCATAGACTATTCAAAATCAAGCACCTAAACGAGGATGGAGCTTTCATTGAGTACTGGTCAGCCCTTGCACTCACCGCAATACCTGAAAACTCGGAAACTTTGATCCCATCACACACTTTGTACAAGTGAGAAACACACCAGCAACCATTGCTTCACAAGTTATCAGCGTGGGAAACGTTGTTGGCTGCGCGCATGTAATTCCACAGACGACTACTAGTAGTAAGACAGGAGATGGATGGAACATGTGATGGATTGTCAATAGCCACATACATCTGGCGACATTGAATGATGTGTATAATTAGTAAAGTGATAATTGCATTTCGTGTGCAGGTAGAAGGAATGGGACGAGATATTTTCGCAGTGTCACCCATCGCATTGCAATCATGATGCAAGTGCGTACCCAATGAACCCATTCTGACGTATCATCACAGTTTGCCACAACGCCAGAGTGTGCGTTTAAAATAGAAGACCAACAGAGCGGGAAGAAATAGGGAAACTGCGAGTGGATGGCAATATGCGACGTGACGTGTGTTATTGATGCCAGGCATGGAGTAATCTGCCACTGGGGTGCCTCTGACGACTCTCATGGAGCGCTTCCACTCTGATGGAGCCATTCCGCATGGCCGGAAATTTTCCTTGCTAATGCAGCAAATGTAGAAAATCTTTCCAATCCAAATATATCGTTCATGCTTGTTCTCTGTCATGAGATGGATGCCCTCTGTACCTGTGGAGAATGGAGTGGTCTTTATACCTCTTCCCTGTGTAACAGGCGGGGTCGGACGTAGGTGATATTGGTAACAAGTTGTGATATCATCATCGGGACAAGAGCATTCGAAGTTCATATCGAGGGAATCTAGACAGGACAGATGTCGGAGCTGGTTCAAACACATGCTTGCTTTGTTATACAAAAGAACAAGTAAAGAGAGAGGAAAAGGAAATTCTCCAACACCAAACAACCTCTCTTTATATACACTTTGTCTGCCACCCTCGAATCATCCATCCTTCATGCTCTGATGTACGATCCGAATATCCAACCATGATCCGACACACCACCAAAACAGCTCTTATCAATACAACCACACCACATCATCCAACGTCACGACACCTCAACCTACTTCCTTATCGAAAGAAATTATACCGCCACCCTGTCGCAACATCCTTATGCCATTCCCACATCCCTCGACATCTTGATCTTTCCGTAACACTAATTCCTTCCGTCCGCCCGATACTATTCCTAGATATACCACAATCCATTCCTCGCAACCTGAGCTGTGGCAGTATCCCCCTACTAGGTTGGAGGTCCTCTGAGAACATTTTCCAAAGGTCCTGGCTTCTCGGGGTATCGTTGATGAAACTCCCCCACCGCTTGTAAACCATCCACGAATCTCACAGGTTCCCAGGTCAAAGAATCATACCCAGTCCAACGTATGAGATACTGTAACTGGTTTCGATACATCCGACTATCTTCAACACTTGAAACCTCATACTCCTCTTCACCATCAACTTCCACCGAAGGTGGCCGTTTTAATCGTTGTCCTTCAAGGGGATCATCCACCACAGGATCCAGAAGGGAAACAGGTTGTACTCGATGAAGCCATACTGACACATGCAACTCTTGTTCATATGCATATGGGGATATTCGGCGAACCACCATAAATGGTCCCAACCTCTTCCAATCCAATTTCAGTGTACGCCTCGTTGTTCGTATATGTCGGGCGTGCAGCCATACTTTGGAGCCCTCCTGGATATTTGGAGCGGGAATTCGTCCAAGATTTGCGCCCTCTTCATGTGTTGCCTGGCTCCGTCTCGTCTCTACTCAGAGATGCTCATGGATCTGTTGCATTGTTGCCTGAACCTCATCAGGGTTCACATGTCGTTGGTCCCGCTCCTGTGTAGGATCTTGTACCAATCACATCTGGGGGTCCGTACCCTGAACCTTGGAAAATGGAGTACATTAAGTTGTCTCAGATATCCCATTATTCGCAGCAAACACACCCAACGGGAGCCACTCAACCCAATCATCCTGGTGATGATTCACGAACACCCGGATATATTGCTCCAGACTGGCATTCATTCGTTCAGTCTGGCCATCTGTCTGTGGGTGAAAAGCTGTCGACATTCTTTGATCAATCCCCAGTCGACTGCACACCTGTTGCCAAAAGGTTGGAGAAAATTGCGGGCCTCAATCTGAATCAATGGGCAGTGGGAGTCCATGAAGGCGTACTACTTCCCGCAGAACCAACTCCGCCAAACCCAAGGCATCCATGGTCGTATGGCATGGGATACAATGTCACATCTTTGAAAGCTGATCCACCACTACCCATATTGCATCAAACCCTTTGCACTCCAGTAATCCCACTATGACATCAATTGAAATATCTTCCCGTGGCTGATCCGGCACAGCCAAAGGCCAAAGGACCCCAAAGGTTGAATGTCTGGAGTTCTGGGACTGCTGACAATCATGGCAATTCCGAACGTACCGATCAAAGTCCTTACGCAGTCCCTTCCAGTGATATCCCCGATCAATCAGGTCAAACGTCTTCGCCCGTCCCAGATGTCCTGCTAATGCTGTATCCTGGTGTTCCTGTATAACGCGTAGGCGTAACTCATCACTATCTGGTACATATAAACTCCTCCTATACCTTAGCCATCCATTGTCCCCCATACATTCCGCAACTGTGATCTCCAGTAGCCCACTATTCATTTAACTTGCTTGCAGTATCTTTCCTGGTAGCAGTTCAGTCTGATATGCCATTGTCGTAGGATTGGGAATGGTGGGACGGCCCTGTGCGGGCAGGCTGCCCGCCAGCAATTCCAATTGTTCCGGTAGGTTCTGCGGCTTTAGAATCACCTGTTCCAAATTGTTGAGTCTTCCGTCCCCCACCTCAGGGAGGTCTCCCGGCCTCCTTGTCAAAGCATCCGCTTTACCATTGGATTTGCCTGGTCTATAGACTATCTCAAAATCGAATCTAGTTAGAAATTCTGACCATCTGGCCAGTCGTTAATGTTAGATCTTCTTTATCATAAAATACTCGAGGTTCTCATGGTCAGTTATCTATTTAAGAGGGTCTGCAGCCCCTGCACACTCCGGTCTCCATTCCTCCAATGCCTTGATCATGGCCATAAGCTCCTTATCGTATGTATCATAATTGCATTCGGCCAGTGAATGTTTCTTCGAGAAGTATACCACAGGATCAAACACTCCCTTATCATCATACTGTGACAATACTCCGGCAGATACCTACTCGGAGCCATCAGTGTCGATAATTACCTCTCTATCATGATCGAAATGTTGAAGTACTGGCGCTGTAGTGAAAGCCTCTACCATTGTCTCAAAAGCCAACTGCCGTTCTGTTTCCCATACAAATGGTTCATGTTTCTTGGTTAGCCTTGTCAGCGGCTCCACTTGTTCAGAATACTTAGAAATAAATTGTCGATAATAATTGCAGAATCCAAGACACTGCTGTACTTCAAACAAATGATTGAACTTCCCGTTTGCAGTCTTCTTCTCTCAACTCCTGTGGGCAAATAGCCTCTCCGTAAGGGTAGAAGTGAATGTTATTGATGATCGAACTGATGTCTCACTAGAACTAACTAATACGTAAGTCTCCTGCAGAGCGGCACCTAACGCAACAGAGCTGCACCTTAACATGACCATAGTCGTCCACCTACATCACAACCTTCTCCAAATATCTTCAAGAAACCTCTCGAAGAAACAAAACACCCTGATCTAAAAAAACAAACATGTCTCCGCAATGTCTCATAATCATCCACAATACGCCTGCTCCCCACACCATCTTCTGTGTCGTTTTCTTCTTCACCTTTGGCCGCCCGCCCATTTCCTTCCAATACTGCTCCACCATTTCCTTTGCTTTTGCCATATTCTCCTCTGGCTCCCATGTATTATCTTCTGATCCCAATCTTCTCATTTCACTTTGTATTCCTGACTAGTTCCTTCAGAGCTTGGCTGGTGTTTTGCGATTGATTCGACGACATGACTTGTGCCTGCATGGCTAGTCTGTACTGGCGGAGGTGGCGGCCGCCAGGCAATCCTAGAATCATCCGGGCAGTCAACTTTGGGCCAGTTGAAGATAACTGTGTTGTAGATCGTCATGTTGTTTGGGAGATCTAGTTCGACGGCGATTCCATGTATTTGTGGGATCTCGACTGGGCCAATGAAGCAGTGTACTAGTTTGCGTCGCATGGGGTTGACATTGGTGTATGTGACTGCCAAACCCTTTGTATCTGAAAATACTTTCGCACTGGCGGTGATGGCGGGGTCAATTGGACATCATGACTCATTAACCTCAGCAGTCTGTTTATTCTGAGCATCGCGCACCTCATCCCTGGCAACTCCCAAAATGGGCTGCAATCATTTGACAAATTCGTGGCCTTGAAAGGTTTTCACTGATTCATTGGCCTGCGGTCGTTGGAGGTCTGCAATTAAGTCTAGCAACACATGCGGCTCATAACCAAAATCAAGTTCAAAAGGCATCTGCTTCATTGAACGGTGTACTGAAGAATTGTAAGCATACTCCGCTAATGGCAGGTAGTCGTCCCAATTGCCTTGATCATGAGTTGCGAAGCCATGCAAATAGCGTACAACAGTCTTCTTTGAGTTGTCAGAGAGACCATCCATTTCTGGATAGAATGCCGTAGACATGAGCAGCATCATCTGCAGAAACCTCACAACTTCTCTCCAATAGTCTGCTGTGAAACGTACATCATGGTCCGATACAACCTCTGGAGGCCCTCTGGGTAGGCGGACAATGTCGTCGATGAATATGCGGGTGAATGCCGGGGCATCGATTGTTTTCTTGCAGGCTCGCCAATGTGCTCTCTTTGTCAGGTGGTCGACAAACATTACACTGCGGTCATGGCCATTTCCTGAGATCAGCAGGTCAGTTATGAAGGCATTGCAAATTCTTTGCCTACGGCCTTTGGCTGTGGGAAGTGGTTGTAGGAGGCCCATGGGTGTCCCACTCCGGTGGTTAGTTCGGTGGCACATGTTACAGCCTGCAACCGATCGCTGGGTATCGCGCCATATTGGTTTCGATAAATACCGGTCTTTCTTACGTAAGTACGTTCAGTCAGCACCAAGGTGTCCCCCTGTTGGAGCGTCGTGGGCTTCATTGAGGATTCGTCACTACGTCGTCTGTGGAATACACAACCATCAGCTCATATCCGCCTTTCCGTCTTCCTCCTTCTCTTTTACCCTTGCGGTTTTGTTAACCCGTGTTTTTTCCAAATCTCCACCTAACCACAGTAGGCCATTCTCTTCCAAATAGAATCGTTGCGCTGCCACCCATCATTTGCATTCCTTGGTAGATGCAGTGGATGGTGGGGGGCGGGGACTTCAGTTGGCCAAGCAATGTGCAATAGGCCCGAACCATTCATCATCAATTATACCCGCCTTGATGTCATCAACCCATTCTCTGGCCGCAGTCACTTCCAGTGCCGTTAGATTGCGGCGCTCCCATCGCAAATCCGGGCAGCGAGGTAATGCGTCCGCAACCTGATTCTTGACACTCAGGATGTGCTTGACCTCCCCATCAAAATTCTGTAGGACTGTCAAGATATCCATCTGACGTACGGTGAGGTGTGGTTGTGTGAAGATCCACTGCAAGGTTACATGGTCCGGGTGTACCAAAAATGGCTGCTCGGCTCCGTGTAGATTGAATTCCTAACATAATATTGCATCTCAGATGCCCAATGCTTCTCTGTCGTATGCAGGGTATCGCGTGTCCGCATCAAGTAACCTACGGCTGGAATAACCCAGTACCTTCCCAGTCCTATCTTTCACCTGGCAGAGCACCGCACCTAATGCATATTGGCTAGCATCGACATGCAGGCAGTATTTGGCTTCGGGGTCCGGTAAATCAAGGACCGGAGCATTGCAGAGAGCCTTGTTCAGTGTGTCAAAACGATGCAGGCACTCTCTATCCCAGGCGAATGGAGAGTGCCCGACTCTCCTTGGTTCTCCGTGTCGCCGCCCTACCTCCCCTTGTCCTTACGGAGGAGTGCCAATCATGTACAACGGCATCGCAATGTCAGCATAGTGTTCAATGAAATTTCTATAGTAACTGGTGAGGCCCAGGAAGCCTCTGACATCCTTGATGTTCTCAGGTTGAGGCCAAACCATTATCGCACGAGGCTTATGCTCCTGGGCGTGGATGCCATCCTTGTCAATGTCAAAGACGCAATAATCAACTCTCTGACTAGCCCAGGTGCATTTGCACGTTTGGCCTTGAGACCATGTTCGGTCAGCACAGTAAGCACTTCTTGGGCAAGTACGACGTGTTCCACCAGGTAACGGCTGTAATTCATAATATCATCAAGGTATACGACGATGAACTTGCGTTTCATTGGTTCTAAGATTCCGTTCATCATGCGCATGAACTGGGTGGGTGCATTTGCCAGGCCAGACGGCGGGACTCGCGACTCGTATCAACCAAAGTTTGTTGTGAAGGCTATCTTTTGCCTGTCGGCTGTGGCAATGCGAGATTGATGGTAACCAGCCACCACGTCCAATTAAGTGAACCAGCAGGAGCCATGCATGGAGTTGAGTGAATCCTTGATGTGTGGGAGAGGATAACGATCTTTGACAGTTGTAGCATTTACTGCACGATAGTCTATGCACATGCACAGCATACCCTCAGGCTTTGGCAAGAATAATACCTCTGAGCCGAAATTGCTTTGAGAGGGCTCAATCCAACCGCCGCGAATCACCTTGTCTATCTGCCTCTGAAGCTCTGCTTCATCCTGTGGGGAGATGTGGTATGGTGAGCGGAACGGTATTTTGCCATTTGGGTCCGTGTTAATTTCGAAATTGGCCTGCCTTCCATTGGGCAAATTCGCAAATGTTGGCTCGCTGCAGAGGCCCTGGATTTCTGTCCACATCTCCTGAAACTCACCCAGTGGTTCGTCTGTCTGAAGTGTACCACCATCGCCGTGGTGGTGTATATTGATCAGGATGGCCCGTTTCAGCAAGCCGGCAGACACGGTTTTAAATTCCGCCTTCCGTATACTGTGTATGCCCATCCATTTGGCCTGCTCCACTGTTCGTTCATTGACGTCCAAGGGGCATAGGCCAGGCAAGTAATGTACTCAGCCATCCTCTCTTTCCTCCCAGAGGTTATCGGCAATCCACATATCATTGCTGTCATGGTTGATTTGATATCGTCGGTTGATATCACACATCCAACATTTGCCTACTACAAAATTCAAAGCCCTTGATGTCATAGATCGTATATTCGGCCTCATCGACTTATGACGCACCGAGTCGTAGTTTCAATTGGACTCTTTCGTGTTTCATGATGCCATCCTCTGCCTTGATATTGGCTGTCTCCACAATCATCCATCCGGCATCCTTTGCCTGCAGGGCGGCCCCTTGGCATTTCAGTTGCTCAATGAACTTCCGCCCCACATAGTTCTCTGATGCACCATGGTCCTTCACTACCCTTGCCTTTTTGCTGCTCCACCATCCTCCTTTCATTTGGTATCTTATTTTCCCGTCAAACGTTAGCAGGTCGACCACTGAGTCATCTAGTTTACTAACTTTCAAGTGGTGGTAACAGGTGAAAAACTTGAATTGACTATCTGGCACCAATGTGCCACCCTTTTTGTTTGACGATACCGTACATGATGGTGTTTATATGGGAGGTACAGCCGCAGTTACTTACCTCCATTACCTCTTCCCGCTTCACAGTCCTGGTCTGAGAGACTCTCCAACTCGCTCTCCGCCTCACTGTCCGTCTCCTGCTTAGCCTCCTTTTCCTCTACAAGCCGCCCACTCTCCTTTTTACCGGTTAGTGCACCTCCCCGTTTCCTAACCCTTCAGGGGTGTCCAGACTTGGCTTTTGGGGCATATTCGCTGGCCAAAGCTTGTTCGAGTAGCTTCGTCATCAAGTCTCAGTTTGGGCAATTGCGTGAGATATAACCCACCTGGCCACAGTTATAGCAGGTCAGGCTGTCGTCTTTGGCCGGGCCAACTGGGCCAGTTGTACCACCTATCTTGGAGTCCATCTTCCTAGCTGAAGCTTTCGTAGGTGTGGTAGTGTTGGGGCCACTTCCAGATTAAGACTTGTTGAGAGACGTGTCCAGTGCGGCAAGATGTTCCATGTTCTGTTCGAGCCTTGGAGTCCTATCGCGCATGCCAATATAAGGAACCAAGTCTTATAAACTCCCTGGTTGCCCTTTTCGATGTTATATCCATAAACGTTGGCTAAAATTTTGGTAGGCATAGTCTGGTGCGGGTCCAATTTTCAATGAAGGCGACGGAAACGCTCGTTAACCTATGTGACACGTTCTCCGTTCTTACGGCTCAGTTCTTCCCATTCTTGTTTGACGAGGTCGAAGGCGTTGGACGAAATAAACTTAGCTTTCAACTTTGTGCAAAAGGTGGACCATTCGATGGGCGCACTCATTGTGGAGCAGTGCATGCCCGAGACTGCTGCGTCGCATTTCAATTGTAGCACTGCTTGCTCTCCCCAGCCTGTTGTGCCGACCCATCCAATGGCCTGGGCTTCATTCGTGAAGTGTCGCTCCAAGGCTAAAAGGATGGCGGTGACATCCTCATACGTTCATTTGCCCTCACACATCGGAAGGTTAGATGACTTGACAGAGAAGGCACGGATCTCAGGCTGCTCTTCTCTCACAAGAGATTTTTGACTGGGTGCAGCAGCATGTCCTTCTCCAGCCGGAGATGGGCGATGTCTGTCTGCTCCGTTGACTCCGGCTCCGACTTGCACTTGTCGAGCCATCTCTTCACCATGGCAGATCGACGTTTCTAGATCCGAGGCTCTTCCTCCAGCTGCTCATTGTTCAGCTGAGCGGCTGCTGATGCCCAGCTCAGACCATCTCGGAAGGGCTCAGACACCTCCAAGTCCTCGACTTTAGCGGACAAGCTCTCGTTGAGGTTGCAAATCTTGGCGAATTTCTCGGCTTGTTCAAGGCTCTCAGAGAGGTTAGCATCAATGATCTCCAATTGAACATCCTCTGTAGCCCTGATCCAGTTGATTGCTTGATCAGACAAGACCCCAGGGCTGTCGTCGATGATCTTCATTCGGTTTGTGATGTATTCTGTTGTGCAAAGTTCTGTAGGTTGGAAGCCCACGCTGGTTGAGGTCTTAAACCTGCTGCTGAACCTAATTGACTCGGCTTTGTCGATGTCGTCGGTAAAACTGACGTTATGCGTGTTATGCGTGTCGGGTGTGGCAGGAAGGGCCAGGAAGTCGGAAGACACCTGCCATGCCTCCGAGCCCCCTGCCGTCCACAGGTTCCAGAATAAACCAAGTGAATCTGCCATCGTGTGTTGTGTTTCGATCACTTCTGATGCTTGTGACACCGTCAGAAGTCAAATGTTGCTACCAATGTGGGCAAATAGCATCTCTGTACATGTAGAAGTGAATGTTATTGATAATCAAACTGACATCTCACTAGAACTAACTAATACGCAACTTTCCTGCGGAGCCGCACTAATGCCACAGAGCCGCACCTAATGGAACAGAGCCGCACCTTAACATGACCACAGTCGTCCACCTACACTCCAGTTTGGTACAGTCTCCACCTTATCCTTATCCATTGTAATCCCCCTTGTTGATATGATCAATCCTAGGTATTTCACTGTATCCTGATGGAACTTGCACTTCTCTGGCTTGAAATGTAATCCCGCATCCAATAACCATTGCATAATCCACTTAACATGACCCTCATGTTCCTCCTCCGAATCACTGTTATAACAACATCATCCAGATAGGCTGATGCAGACTCATCCAACACTTCTCGAATGGTATTTTTAATACAACCTTGGATGTCCACGGGTGCATTTCTCATTCCGAACTGCGTTGCCGTCCATTCGAATCGCCCATACCTTGTCCGGAAGGCCAATTCATGCTCATCCCCTTCCTTCACCCAATGTAGATTATAGGCTTCTTGTATGTCCACCTTTGTATATATCTGAGCCTTCCCCAGATGATTCAATCTCTCTTTGATCGGAGGGAGTGGGTATCGATCATTTATTCTCTTACTGTTGATATCTCGGTAATCAATACACAGTCAAAGACCTCAATCCGGTTTCTTCGCAAAGCGGACTGGTGCAGCACAGTGTGGCGATGACTGATGGATGAATACTTTCAACATGCCCTCCTCCAGCCATTTCTTAAGAACTCTCAACTCGGCCCTTGACATTGAATAGAGTGGGCCCCATGTTGGTGTCTCCCCTTCCTATAATCGTACTTCGTGATCAATACCTGGTTGATGAGGGGGGAGGCGATCAGCTAAAACCTTATTGAACAGAGGTAAAAACTGAGATATTGCATGGGGACGATCTCCTCCAGGGGTCGTTCCTTTAAATCTTTTGCTTCAATAGCTTTAATAATATCATAAAGGAACGCCTTAAACACCTTAAGCGTTCCTTTCTTGAGTATTCGGAAGTACAAAGATGCATTATGCATAACAATATTCCCTCGAAAGGGTCGTTGAGGGTGTATCTGTCGTTCAAATATCCCATTCGGGGAATACACTCGCTCAGGAGGTTCCTCTGTAACTCCTTGTACCGTGACCGGTGCATCATGACAATGTGTAGTGCTGTATTGTGATCCAACAGTAACTGTATTAGATGCGAACCATACTGCAACATCATGATATCGTAACCAGGGGATTCCGAGGAAAATTGGATACTGTCCCAACTTTGTAACGAACATAGGTTGCTGTTCTCTATGGTCTTGGATCATCATCCCTACTTTAGCAATATGCGTAATGTCCCCGGATTCTATAGGTCTTCCTTCGATAACATCATCTTGTAGTTTCTCCTTTAATTCTTGGAGTTGAATTTGAGGATGGCAAGCGAAATCTTGATCCATAAATGCAATGCCTGTAGCTCCGCAGTTGATCAGGGCATGTGTGAGTATCTCTTGATTATTCACGGTCAATGTGCAGGTTATAGCTGAATGTTTCCCTTCCATTGATCCCTCCAATACCTCCACCTTACTGACTGATAAACTCGAAATTCCAAAACATTTCAAAGCATCTAAAACAAAACTTTTACCATCAACTGAAGAGCCATCCGTCTTCAATTGACCTGTTCTTTTCCCGATTCCTCGCAACCTGTCCCGGTACCTACTTCCTTTACTTCCGCTCCAGCCACCTTCAACGTCTGAGCCTTTTTCCTTGCTGCACACTTTGCAGCCCTGTGGTGAAACCCACCACAATATAAACACCTTCCATCCGTGAACCTCTTTGCCCTTTCTTCCGCGGAAATCTTCCTTCTGCCTGCGTTGAGATCCTTGGATGCAGGTCCGGTATATCCAGCCACTGTTCCAACGGGAGCTCCTGCGGGATCCTTAGAAGGGGTGGGAGGTCTGGGGGAAGAGGCGAAACCTGTCCCCCCTCCCTGATTCTATGCCGCCAATTCCGCAGGTCGTTGTGGGATCTTAATATCCCGCTTTTACCAAACAGTCACAAACGCAGGAAGTTTGTCTGCCATATCACTCTACGTGAAGGAGTCCTTTATTTCGTCGGAAAACCCCATTCGTAGGGCATTCTGTAAGGCCGAAGGATTCCAATCCGAATCTGCAGTAATTACTTGGAACTCAGCATGGTACTGACAGAACTCGCGGTTCATTTGTTCAATCTCCCGCATGTTCCGTTCGGTGGTAGCTACTTGGTCGGGGTACCCAAATGCTGCTTCCAGGAGTTTTATAAAAACTGGTAGGTCTTCCAGCCCTATCTCTCCGCTCACATGAATGTGTGGCAAAATCTGGCCTAAGGCGACTCCCCTCAGGCAGTTGAATGCATACCACATCTTCGACTGGTCATTGGGAAAGCTTGCGGGCTTGTGTCGTATGACCATTCGAAGTTGAGCAATCCAGGCTCTCAACTCAGTTCGATCTGATCGTGGAAAGTCCGGGGGGTTGGGAAACTTCTGTTCTCGGTCTTCCAGTTGATGGGGGGGAACTGGGGCTCCCCGAGCCACCAAGGATAGCGCATTCGCTAACGGCGTCCTCAGGGCTTGGACTTGGTTCCCTGACTGTCTGGCGTCTCGTGTCAAATCATCCAATTCTTGAAAGAGGTCCTCGTCCGCTCCTACCATCCTCGGGGTGCTCCTGGCTTCCTCCAGTTCCTGTTTCAATGCTTCCAGCTGTTGTTGGAACGCCGAGTGATCACACTCTTGGGATGGGAACTGCTGTGCCTGCAGGTCCATGATTTGTTTCTGTACCGCGATTATCTGGACCGGGTGATCGCACACCCTCTGTACTGTGGCCGTGGGTTTGGTGTACTGCTCTACTCTGCTGAGCACCTCCTTCTATTCTTCCAGGGATATCAGTCTCTCCCTGAAGTCGACCTCCAGTACGTTCCTGTTCACCATTCCTCCTGTGATGCCCTGATCATCCGCAGACACCAGAGCCACCCGGTTGTGTTATTCCCATCCTGACATTGTGACCAATCGAGCACATCGAGCAGTGCCAACTATATGCATCGATATCGGAAGGAGTTGGGGTCGGGGGTTCGACAACAATCAACGGCACTGGCCCAGGCTTTGCCGTTGCAGCTGCTGCTTGTGAGTAGCCTTCTGTCTAGTGTGTTCCTACACAATTTTGTCCTGCACACTGACAAGGCAATGCAGGGTGACAATCAAACCAAGCGTGGGCTCCCGAGTACTTGGTCCAACTATTTCTGAATGCTGTATCGTCAAGTTCCAAGCCTCCTCCATATGCGGCGGCTTCTGTCCAAAAAGTATTCCAAGGAGAGGGAACGTCTGACTGTTCCCAAAAGTAAGCAGGCAAAATGAGGTCGTCTACGTCAATATTCAACAATCCTTCAAAGCTTTCGAAAGCGTTCAATGGTTCGGGTTCTGATAACGAGCAATATGTTCTGGCGAGATCAAACCAATTTGTTCAGGATGTACAGTTACTGTCGTTCTTTTGCATCCAAATATGGGGATCAATGTATCTACGGATGGATATCAAATCTGGTAAGTTGTGGTAACTCGTCAACGCAATTATCGCAAACGTGAATCCAGCGATGGTTGGGTCATAAATATACCCCACAGGTCACAGAGCAAGGTTCAGGGGAATAACTACAACCATCCGAAGGATGTTGGCACATCCAAAACTGTAAGGTCATGGCTGCCCAAATAGCAGATCGAAATATAACTATTGGTAACTTCGCAGTCGTACCAAACATGATCAAAACAAGGGATCAAGCTATGTTGACAGTACATTCAATGTCAGGTAGGTTATATGGGACTCGTTCTAGTGTAACGGGCAGGGTCGGAGGTAGGTGATATTGGTAACAAGATGTGTTATCGTAATCGGGACAAGAGCGCTCGAAGTTCATATTGAGGGAATTAAGACAGGACAGATGTCGGAGCTGGTTCAAAGTCGTGCTTTCTTTGCTATACAACAGAACAAGTAAAGAGAGAAGAAAAGGAAATCCTCCAACACCAAACTACCTCTCTTTATATACACGTCGTCGGCCACCCTGGAATGATCCTTCATGCTCCTATGTACCATCGGAATATCCAACCATGATCTTATGCACCACCAATACAACTCTTATCAATACAACCACGCTACATCATCGAACGTCACAACACCTCTACCTACTTCCTTATTGAAACAAATCATACCGCCACCCTCTCGCAACATCCTCACCTCATTCCCACATCCCTCAACGTATTCATCTTTCGGTAGCACTAATTCCTTCCGTCCGCCCAATACTATTGCTAGGTATTCTTCAATCCATCACTTGCAACCTCAGCCGTGACACCCTCTGCGCTCTCACTGCTAATTCTAACTACCCTCTTCTCTAGATAGATGCTCACTGTGCTCTCAATGTCCAAACCCCTTGCATTAACAACTAGTTGGCATGAACTTCTTCCAAGTGAATGGTATCCTGTCAATGCTCCAGTGCTTCCGGACGAATAGTATCCTTCTGAAACTCTTCTCCAGACTGATTCGGTATTCATTGGACTATTGTCTTCCGCACCATCTACCTCGTTGTTCCATTCAATAGCCTTCCTTCATATTGTGCTCAAGTGTCTCTATCCCACTGGCCATAACTGATGCCAATCGAAAGTTACTTCATAGAGATGTCCTGATGGCTAGCTTCATTCTTTATCTTTGTCCATAGTGAATGTAGCGATGTGTGTTTGCATTCTATCAACAGACCATTGCAACTGTGACAACAATCAAGGATGGGTGCTGACGATGTGGTTGAGGGATTTATGCCTGGCGGTCATTTGTGTGGCGATTGTGCTGGCTTATAATTGATGAACCCTAATCAATCGCAACATGACAGTGACATCGAGTGATTGTTTGTGACCCCGAACCGTTACCAATCTGCAAGGCATAACATTTATTTATGTTCTCTACTATTCTCTGATACTGGCATAGTGGCCCAAGAAATTTGTACCTAGAGAGAGGGATAATGGAAGAGAGGCATGTTACCAGGGGTTGGGTAACTGCCATTCTATATTGTTTTCTTGCCACCAGCGTTAGATCTTTAGCAACAATGATACCTATACATCTACATTGACTATCACCAGCATCCAGGTGTATAACTGAATGCTATCTAGTTCTATTCACCTGGCCCCTGGCGTATACATCCAGACAGGTACAGATAACTGAATATTGTAAACCTTCAGTTGAATGAGTTTTTCACTAAATTTCATCCTTGTTACACTATGACTACAGTGTATTTTGCTGATGTAACTACAGCCAATACAGAGATAACTTACCTAGAGTATATACAAAATATACAATATATTTTGTGGAACCTTTCTATACTTCATACTTTATTTTTTGAACTGGATTGATATATCCATCAGCAAAAAACATTTCCGTCCGAGCGGAATGGCTATGTCAGAGTGGACGCGCTCCATCACAGCAGTCAGAGACACCCCGGTGAAGGATTACTCCATGCCCACGGTCAATACCACTCATCGCGTTGCATATAGCCCTCTGATCGCTGTTTCACTGGTTCTTCTCGCTCTGTCGGTCTCGTTTTTGGAACACACACTCTGGCGTCGTGGCCAATTGTGACCATACATCAGAATGGGTTCATTGGGTATGCGCTTGCATCGGGGATTGCAATGCAAGGTGTGACACTGCAAAAATCACTCCTCGCGTTCCTTCTCCCTGTGCACACAATGCAATTTTCTCTTTACTGATTATTCACATCATTCCAAGTCGCCGGTTCTATGTGGCTATTAACAATCCATCACTCATTCCTTCTGTCTCCTGTCTTTCTAATAGTAGTTATCTCTGGAATGACGTGCACACGGCAGACGATGTTTCCCACGCTGAAAACTTGCAAAGCAACGGCTGCTGGTGGTTCTCTCACTTGTACAAATTGAGACACGGGATCCAAGTTACCTGAGTTTTCAGGTATCGTGGTGAGCGCCAGGGCTAACCAGTACTCAACGAAATCTCCATCGTTCTTTAGGAGCTTGATTTTGAATAGTGGTTGAAGTTGCCACGGAGGACACCCATTCAGCGCGCCATAACACCTCCACGGGCGTTGCTGTACCCACACCCAGTCATTCTGTCGGTCCCCTCCGCGCCAGCTCAGCCTTCGCGTGAATCGACACATCTGGGATATGCGTTGTTCTTCGAAACCCTCAAATTGAACATTAATACCATGTTAAATGCAGAGCTCCATTGCGTGCAGTTGTTCATCCAACATATACGTCTTGTTACGACTCTTCTGGTTGCTGAACTCCAGCGTGCCGCTGAATATTGCCACACCGTGCATTGCATCTTTCGTATTGTCGAGTGATGCTCTGAAGTGTTTGAGCACAGCATGAGGATGCTTTCGATCATGGCGGTTTTGGGTTCCCATGAATTTGGGCTTCGCATATGAGTGGGAGCTCAGGGGGGCAACCAGATCAGCAACAGAAGGGTGGACATTGCAGGTGGCAGCGCTGTTCTCCCGACGCTGAGCAAGGGCTTGGAGATTGAGCTCTCTCATTTTGAAGCGGAGAATGCAATGCTGAAAAGTGATTACTTGTGGCAGGTAGTTGAGATTGTGATTGGAGGCCTTCCAACTGTCGTTCAGGTTCATTTTATGTGCTTGTTCATGTCTCTCTGCAGGATACTGTTGCAAGGATCCGTATCAATGAATTTGTTCCACCCACTGAGACATCAAGTGGATCTTCGGAAAGTTAATGTCGGCATCTAACTCCTTTGAACCATCTATCGTGTGGCTGATATAATCCTGCCAGGCATTCATTTCGCGCCGCTTCTTGGAGAGTGTCCAAGTTTCAGCATTTGTTTCCTTGTCGACCATTCCATTCTTCACAAGTTCCGTTCTCATGGCATTTGCTTTGGCCTTCGCCTTTTTGCTGGCTCGGCTGAGTAAGAAAACATCATTGAAGGTGTGAAAATGACGCAAGGCTTCCTCCTTGTAGCTCAATGTTGTATCATCGTGAGATTCATCTCGAGCATACATATAGCATTCTTACAATGCCAGTGTGGACTCCATTGCCTGATTGAATATGGGACGCTGAGCGGGGCTTCCGCCTCGCAGAGATTGGGTCACAACTCGAAGCATGTACCAGCTCATTTCCTTCATCTCTTTCCCATTCCACTGAGAAGCTTCCCTATATGACGTATTGTCTGGTGTGATGTCGTGGTAAGCAGGCACGGATAACAAGATCGCATTGTACTTGTAGCGCTTGTTGTGCGTCTTCATGAAGTGGAAAATCCTCTCCTGGAGCTGGTCAAGCATGCCGATCTGCATTGTATGGAGGTGGTCAGGCTTCGGGAGGTCGCTCACAATACAGGGAATATGTTGAAACTTGTTGCATCCTTAGTGAATATGGCGCGACGAGAGTTTGGCATCGGCTGCCTCAGTGTTGGCATCGCTGAGCATTCTATACAGGTGTGATCCCGCCGGGGGTGTTGCTTGTCAGGAGGGACACAATCTCCAAGTTCATTCTTTGGACACTCGCACCAGAATCAGACATGCCACTCTAGATGATGTAGGTCGCTATACTCTGGGCCATCTACAAGCCGTTTGCTAAAACCGGTTTGCAACACCTGGAGTTGCCATCTGCACAGAGAATGTTGTAATACCCGCTCTCAGCACTGGGATTTTGTTTAAAGGTGAGAGGCTGGAGTACCCGCTGGATTACTTCATTCCACACCTCTCGGTTTCTTTGCTGCTGCTCATTCAGCCATCTCAGAGGACTATTGCGTTTGTTGCTTGGAACCGGCAGAAGAGCGACAATTACGACACTGTGCATTGAGGGCATCTGGCGGATCTTCGAAGATCGATTGCCAATCGTCACATATATTGGCCACTCTTTCTCGTGGCCGGCAAAATTCGGGAGATGTGTTCCGTCAGACATGAAGATCATCGGAACCTGTGTATCCCCCACTCTGAGCATTGACTCAACGTCAATTAAGATGTGATTATCCTCGAGTATTTCTTCTCACCTGTGTCTCCAACCACCAGTCCGCGGAGTACATTTCGGTATAGAGGTGTTTCGGTGGCGTATCGCTGTTGAAGCAAAGCTGAGTGGCGTGAATCAGATGCTCAGCGTAGGCTGGCTGCCGCATCAACCACCTCATGCTCTTGATGATGTCTCAAAACCAGTATTTGATAGGGCGTTGGTGATGGTCATTCCATCTCATATCCTTGAGAGCGTGTAGTTCCCACTCCCCGGGAGCCTGATCATCTGGTATGCTAGCCATGAGCTTCTGGATGCCATCCCCGTTTTTGAAGCTTGGGTAATGCAGAGTGGTGTTTTCTTCCTTCAGCACGTTGTCATAGTACGTCTTCATGCCCTTCTTCTTGATCCCACACTGGATATGTTTGTACTCTTTACGCGTCGCAAACAGGTAGTACGCATGGGTGTGTAGGTTCGTCTCCAGGCCACCCTGAGCGTCGTGTTCCCATGGCTCAGCAATGTAATCACTCAACAGAGCGCCGGCGCCGGGGTGAGTTTCTGTCTGCGCCACTGGAGGTGGGGGTGGTTGAGACTCCGAGTCTGCAATGTTTTCAAGTTGTTCAAGGTAGGGAAACACGTCCAAGTCTTTATCTGAAATGTTGTCAGCGTTGGATTCATGAAGCTGAGCGGGTTCAACAGGTCGGGGTGCGCCGCAAACCGTTAGATTCATCTGGCATGCAACTTGAAGGAGTTCAGGATGGTGTAAGTCGATATAGGTAAGTCGCCAGCTGGCTGGGGTGGACTTCTGTCGGTATGAAAATTTGGGGCAATGGAAAGAGGTCTTCCCTGGCATTGTCGACGACATGTGAGGAGTGGAGTATACACTGTAGAAAGGGATGAAAGTTGGTGTTGGGCCTGAGCAGCCTGGTGGGTGTAAGCTCACGATACTTTCAGCTGACTTGAGAGATTCATTGAGCCTCAACACCATCACAAGGAGGTTCCTTACACACCAGGAGTTGCAAAAACGCTGCATGCGTGATGTCCCATAATACTGTGAATAAAATAAAACTAATTCACAACCCATGAAGAAAATTAACCCTGAGCGATTCTGACAGCTCGCGACACGTGTAATAATCACTGCCAGCTATACATAGATCAGAAGAACGCAAACAAACAAGACAAGAACCCAACCTTAACCCGAACGCAACAACCATTGCCACCTATGCAACGCCAGGGCTGGTTCACTCCTCGCCTAACAAGCCATCCGGGCGCGCCCCAGGGAGAGGGACATCTGGATGAGGCACATCGGGGAGACGGACCATGTGGATACTGTCACCACCTGCCAATTCGCCAAGCAGCTGCTGATCCACATCCACATCTGGGGTGTTTCCGGCTGCCTCAGCTTTTCGCAAAGTTGGCACCGCTGGGCAAGGTTGTTGCGGCACCACAGTCCCCAAAAACTCCAGCCCACCGAGGGGATCAGTCTGCGGAGTTTGTGGTCTTGGGTAAGGCTCCAGGGTGTGTGGCCGTGGGGCAGGAGCTGGAGGTTGTGGCCATGGGGTATGCTGGCGCATCTCCTGGCCTTGCTCAGGTAGCACGATTGGCTGATTGTCCACCATGGTATCTACATTGTCAGCCAATGTATTTACCATCTCCCCCTGGCCAATCGTCCGAGGTTTTTTGCCATCATCCTCATCCTCATCCTGCTCCTCAACCGACTCCTCGGTAGAGCCGCTATGATCATATGAGGAAATTGACATGGCGGGCGATGATTCCGGTTCTCAATATACCCACTCGTGTTAGCCCTCCGTATCCTAGTCTGCTTCATTCATTTCATTCTGCAACTGCAAAGCAATGGCATGAGAGATATCATCTTCCCCTGGGGTTTGATTAACAATACCTTTCCCTATACTGTTTCCCTTCCCCTTCCCCTTCCCTTCCTCCAATGCCTTTCTCTTCCCCTTCCCTTCCTCCATTGCCTTCCCCTTCCCCTTCCCTTTCCCCTTCCCATCCTTTGTTCCCTTCGCTGTGTCGGTCCCTTTCCCACCGCCCGGCGTGTCCTCCTGACCCTCGCCGTTGTCATTGTCATTGGCATCTCCAGGATGGCTCCTTCCACTGCTCGGCGCTCCAGGATTCACCCAGGTTTCATCATCATCAGCCTCGTCGATTATCCCTTCCCAATAGAGTGGTCCAACACCCAGGAGGTCGCCTGGTTTGTACTGCGGGCAGCTTGGCAGCTCAATCTTTACCCTGAGATCATCGCTACCATACCCAGAGAAACGTTTGGCGGTGCGTTTAACCTTCCCCGAGCTGGTTGTCTGCGGATTGGAGCGATAGACTTGATCACTGAAGGCACAGGGGTTGTCCCACCTCCAATTGTTCATTTGGTCGCGTGTTTTGTCAAAGATTTGCCCCATATATGAGCGCAAGGCAGCCCACAACTCCCGAACAGGCGAACTCCTGCTCATGCGGTGCGGCCACATCAGCTGCAACTGTGAAAAGTGACGAGTCGTGACTGGATCAAGAGAGATTATATCATACAAGAGGTCCCATGCCCTCTCATCTTCGACGCCGCAGACATTGTATGTCTGTATGAGTCCACGGATGTGTTCTGAGATGAATCATTGTATACGGTCCTGATCCAACCACAGGCGTCAATTGTTGTCTGATGTCGGTATCTTTGCCCTAACCTTCCTCTTTCCTTTGCAGCTGCCCTTTGGTGCCATTGCTGTGAGTTGAAAATGAATCTACATCTGAGGAGTTAGCATTATGATACAGTTGCATGTAGCGGAAGGGAGCCCAGATGGAACGTACAAAGGTGCGTAGGTTGTCGGGTGAGTTTTCGAATGAGAGGCATTGTTGTAACCTAGTCACGTGATGTCGAAATGGTTCAGGATGCTGGCGGTGTGTTTAATACGGGTGGAAAAGAGAATGAAGGTGTAGGCGGGAAGAAGGGATATATTTACTCAAGTTTCTGCGATTTCTTGGTTCAACTTGTGAGATATGATAATTTTGATTCATATCCTGCGTTTTGTTGGTTAACGAACACAAAACAGTTCAGCCTTCATCTTGCATAACCACCAGAAACCTCATGAGTGAGAGGCCTTGAGACGAGATTTAGTACTCGCGGTGAGGACAGTTTACAACGCCGGGCGCTGCTTTTGCATCTCACACCACTTTCACCAGTAAGACCTTGTGGATCTCGGAGCACATTGCGTCATTCGCAGGTTGTACTAACCATGCAACCATCCAACACAGCTACCAACATCCCTAGCGGTGGAAAATGCACGAACAACTGATGTCAAAGGATAGAGAATACGTCATTGTTCGCTTTGCTATTCTTTCAGCTCTGCCAAAGGGCTATTTCCGGCAAGAATCTGAAGACAAACACAATCGATGGTTTGAAGTATTGTGCAAAAAACGAGTGCAATACAATGATATCCCCACAAAGAAGGCGTAAACACCCTTCAAGCGGTGCAAACGGACCTTCAGACGTTGCTGTAACAGTGAATATCTATGCTGAGTTCAATCTGAGTTTAATCTGATGGCAGTTGACCCCATAATTGAATGCTATTCAAGGGATCTTGTCCCCAAGTATTGTCACGGTTTAGAGTCTAGCACGGTCTACACTGCGCCTCCCTCTTTTGTCGAATCCCTCCCTGGTCGCTCAAATAGGAGTCTACCACACCTGACGTTACATATCCATGCAGAGGAAATTGTTCCTGCCTTCTTCGTGTCGAACATCTTCATCAGACTATGCCTTCCCAAAACCCTCACCCTGACACGACTCCGGTCGTACGAAATGTTCGAAGTCTTGCTTACAGTCAGAATCAACAAAATCGTGGGCATTCAGGGAATTCTCCACTTCCCCCTGCTAAGAGACGCGTTTCCATAGCGGCTGGCGAGAGGGAATCCTCTCAAGGAGAAAGTGCTGTAGCCTCTTCGATCCAAGGTCGGAACTCCACCCCCTCATCTTCGCTGAATAAATCTCGCGTTGCAGATATCACTAATTGGGAGGCTTCCACCCCGTCCGCTACACAGTGACGGTCGATAAATACTCCAACCGCCACGCCGGGTACAAGCAGTCGTACCATGCCAGCACCTGGAGGAACCTCACAGACAGACCCAACGTGTTGTGTTGTATCCAGCCCAGCATCCGGCATTGGTAGTACTCCCACTCCTCTCTGTGGTCCTGAAACCCTGCCTACCCCCATCCCTCATCCAGAAGCACATGCGATCATTACAAATCCACTGCGAACGCGAGCTGCAGAAAAGAATCACAGACAGAGGCAGTGGCAATTGCAACCGCAGGCGGTGTCTACACCTTGATCAATGGTCTCTGGCAGTCGAGGCATCTATCGATTTGGTTCCTCAGACATGACGCGTCTTGTATGTGCACTGGGCAGACTGCTGGAGGTCTACATGTGGAACACACGGCCGTTTATGAGTGCAGACAACTTGGAGATGGTAAGTTATACAACGCGACCCGTTGCGAAAGCATTAGCTGAAGGCCCACACTGGCTGATAATAGAGACATACTGGAACACCGCTATCCAGCAAAACAACATTTGGTCCATAGCATTTGAGGCGCGCACAAAGGAGATCTTGAAAAGAGGTATGCTGAAGCCACGGCCCACATTGGATATTACACACTCAAACGGGTACCAGGTTTGAGCACAAGTCGATAAGGTTAAATCCCATTTCATTCAATCATCAAGGGACAACATAGCAGAGCTTTATGATCTCCACCGCTTGGAATCCGCTGCAGAGCATTTGGAATTCATTAATTCCCATCTGGCAGAAAATAAGTATCTTTTTCCTGTAGCAGAGCGTGTGGAATGTGGTGTACGCGGTCCAAATCCAATCCAGAGAGAGTCGAAAGCTGCTGACAAATGGCCAGAGTCCACTTTGCTTCCTGGAGGAGGCAATCCCAGGGTGTATCTACATCAAATTTTATCATCGGGCGAGTATCCGTGGTAAGTAGGCTGATGGATTTTATAATTCCACGATTGATGACAGGTACAGTCATATACCCTCCCCACTTTTCATGATTACCTGCACTGCGTTACGCCATGCACTCGTGGAGTGGCAAATGAACAAAGGTGTTCATCCTAAAGCGTTCATGTCAAAGCTGAAAGCGGACAGACCTGATCACTCGAACTACTTCAACTACAAGAATGACGGCGGTAAGAATGCACCCTGCTGCGCTGCAACAGGTCGCAAGTTGTTAACCTCGACTGGCGTTGCCGACATGTATACATTCGTGATGAATACCTGGAACACACTACCGGTGACCTACCAACAGACGGTGTATAAAAACACTCTTGCGACGGTCAAGTGTCAGATCCATCATGCAGAGAACACAAAGCCTGCCGAGGTCATCAGCGTCGAAGCAGCGCATGGTAACAATCATATTCTTGTTGACTATTTCACCCCCAAAGTAGCCCTTGAGGAGCCTGAGATCGAAAGCACTGACCCAAACAGCCCAATAGACACCAATTGCACAGATGACGAACTGTAATTGGGGATGCCAGGGGGCAGCAGGGATTACACGGATGAATGTGACGAAAGTGACGAGCGCGATGCCATCCCTATTGCCAGCCAGCGACCACGGCCCATGACTGAACTCCAGAGGTTTAACCTGGGAACCAGTGATGTCGATGGGTATGACGGCGACTATGGCGATGATATGGATACGGATGAGGAGGAAGAAGCATCGCTAGCCGATGATGGATCAACGCAGAATGTGGAGGACTGAGGGCATAGTACTAGAGAGTGTGAACGTTAGACATGGTGATGATGCAGATGCGGAGGAGGAGGAAGAAGGATCGCTAGCCGATGATGGATCAATGCAGAATGTGGAGGACTGAGGGCATAGTACTAGAGAGTGTGAAGATTGGATATGGTGATGATGCGGATGTAGATGGGGAGGAAGAAGCATCACTAGCCGATGATTGATCAACGCAGAATGTGGAGGACTGAGGGCATAGTACTTGAGAATGTGAAGATTAGACATGGCAATGATGAGGATACAGATGAGGAGGAAGCAACATTGCAAGCCGATGATAGATCAACGCAGAATGTGGAGGATGGAGGGCATAGTACTGGAGAGTGTGAAGATTGGATAGTATATTTCAGACCAGTAAAATACGATAATGGCGAAGCAAATGCAACGGCAAGCGATGTATCCCAAGCGAAGACTGTATTGGAATAAGTGAGAACATCTCAAAACTCAACATATGTGGGGAGAGTGCGGCATCCAATATATAGCAATAGCGGAGAGGTAAAATGTGGCACTCGGCTGGAGAAAGGCATTAACAACACCAGGCATTGTATAAACAGCTTCAGCATCACAGCAGCCCCTGCAAAGAGTGTAACACATGTGTCTTTCTGATGATGCGTATACATCACCACAAAGTACAGGAGGTACGTATGCAACGCGTCGCGTTGCCTGGTCGACGGGTAGTGTGTAATTCTCCATCAGAGGGTATGAGGTTCCGTCTCAGCCGTCAGAGCTGCCCAGAACACCCAGTTGTTTCACACAGAAACTAGGGTCGTTGCTGATGTCGTCGTTCGTAGTTTGCCTAGACTGACTTATAACTCCATTATTATATATCAGCTTTGGTTGCTTTTGATTTCACTTGTTGGCTTATATTGACATATTAAGATTTAACATTATTATAATGGATATTTAGATTAGTGATTATTCTGTATAAGATATTTAGTCTTTCATCCTTTGTGGTTTCATTTCTAATCCTAATCTGTCTAGCTAGATTTTACATTGTTTTCCAATTTACTGACTTGCTCTATATATGTTAGATACAGAGTAGAATTTTATTTATTATGGAAGGTAACTAGTAAATATATTATATCTAGATTTGTACCAGTTTTTATCTTTCCAGCTTCTCACTATCTATCATCCACTGTTACTAGGGTTATTTATGCATTGAACCAAATTCTTATATCTGATTTAACATGTATTTTTGTATCAAGTCTGTTTTATATTTTCTGTTTATACTTGCTGTTCTTTGTTCTGTCTTACAATTATTATAATTTTCAATAAACTGTATTTTAATATTTGAGTATGTAATATTTGTTGACTATACTATTCTGGATTTCCCATCAGCTATTATTGTATTTTATTAAATTCCACTCTGGTTATCTCATTTATTAAATGTCATTGTGATATCTAGGTGGATATATATACTTCTTATCTGAACTGTTTGTTATTCTCTATTTACTCTTACTGAAAATTTTTAATGGGGCTCATTATTATGTAGTTAGTAATACTACATTCATCTGTATGTATTTTATAATTCGTGTCTCTTGTCGAGAGTATTTTAAGTTTTCCATGTGGTATTATGAATAAACCTTGGATGTTTCTTTGGTCTTTATGTATACTGAATAGGATAATTATATCTGGATTGAACCTTTAGACTTATTTGAATTATTAATTTTAATTTGTATCCATATTTGATATTTTCCAGTGTCATATTTCCTGGTCAATTAGAGAAATATTCTCTTTCTGTATATACTATCATATATATATATAGATTGTATTATAAATTAGTTGGTAGAGAATAAAGCTGAGTCCAATTTTTGCATTCTTTTATAACTCATTTCACTGTAGTCGTTACTTATATTTATTACTATTATTCAAAAATATAATGACTTGTATATATTATTATTGCTAGTTTATTCAAAAAAGTGTTATAACTATGATCAAGTTGAAAACTTTGTAATATCAATAAGTCATGTCCTTCTGCTGCCCCCAGATACAGTTAGATATACTCTATGCACTATGCTTTTCTGATATAGTTTACCATATCCAAGAATATTTAATACTATCATTGTATACTTCTTTCCATCCAGTCCATCTTTACATTGCAGTATATATCTAAGTTTACTTGATTACTATTTCAAACTATACTCCATTGCTATTTCCATATACAGTCAATATGATGTCACAGTTGATTTCAATATATACTTGATTGCTACAGCCAAACATATTAGATAGTATAGTTGAATACTCTCTGCTACAACTTCAAATTCACTGTTTAGATATATTAATCACAGCATAAACTAAATACACATTCTTAAACATTATTTTACTACTGATACTTATTCTGTTTCATGTGAAGTTTATTTTTAAGTATTAGGGTAATCTTTTAAAAGAATGAGTCCAGACTCTTGCAGCTTAACAGTATATTAACATAAACTTCATTCTTATATCAACCGTGGTGAATTATTCTGGATTGGTTGCCATTACTACAGATACTTTAAAATGCTGTTGACAGATACTAGCTGCATTCAGTGTGCTTTAAATATTATTCATCAATAATTATTTAACCAACAATTCTCCGATAATGCTAAAGACCTAAGTACAATGAATTACATTGTATTAATATATTCAATTCAAAACCAGTTGAAGTCACATGTGATTGTAGTAGTATATAAACATGTAGAAATTATTCAAAACTATACTTAGATATAAATGTAGTTAAATGTACCAATAAGAGTATATAAGAAAGAGGTATAATATTCTCTAAATTGTCTGTTGAGTTAAATAACGATATTTTTGCAATAAAGAGAATATTATAATAACATGTTAGAATATGAAAGTCATTCTACTGCAATCTTATCTAATACTTGATAATTCAAAGTAAACTATTGATGTAATTTATTGATATCTGTTAAATAAATATCATATCACATAAGATAGTGTGATGAGATATAGTGATACCAGTAGTTGATTATATTTTGGAGTTAATTTCTCCCATGTTACAAGGTGCTTAACATGATAGCAGTATGTATAGATTATATAAGATAATTCTATTCTATCAACTGAATACATTCTAAGGAGTCTCATATCTAAAGCAGACAAGTTGATTATTCTCAGATAGAAAGGAGGAAGAAATATTGAAAATGGTAAAAGCAATGAATTCTGCTTTGCTCCATGCTGTTGACCTGCAGAGAAGAGGGATGGAACTAAAATTTGGTTTTTTCTGCAGTATTATCACATGATTGCATGTGAGGATGTCTACTTGTTTTTCTTTCCACCATGGACTTTGTCCGGCTATACCTCTTTGCCTTCAGTGCCTGAACGTCAAAAGCCTAAATCGAGGTCACGTAGGTATCACCAATGCATTTACATTTGCCTTCCTGGCAAGCCTAAAGAATCGGTTACTAAAGCAGCTATACTCTACCTATCCAGCTCGTCCTTTTCTATTTCTTCCTTCTCGCCATCACCGAAATAGAGCAATATTCGACTAGGTTTCCGCACTTCTCTGTGGACGTAGCAACGAGCCTCTGTGCCGTCATCTTTCTTCTGCTTTCCGATATCCTCTGGCCCTGCCATGTGTTCCCCTGACTGTTTCCTTGCCATTATCGCCTGCCTGTTTCCTCCCCTTCCAGGTATATCACTCCTATTCTGTTTCGCAGTTCACCGCTGATGAGTAATTTATCTTGATAGTTTGGGTAAAACGCGGCATTTGTTCTGGCGACTCGGTTATCAATATTGCACTCTGTGTGCTAGGCTTTGTATGTCGCATGTTCCTCTACTTCCCCACTACCGTAGTTAAGTCAGTCCTCGACACTAGCTTCCAGGTCTCTTTCATGCGTGGTACATCATTGGCAAATACCCCGACCCCTTCGAAGATGTCATATACAGAAACACACCGCTAGACCGAGAATTGCGCCCTCACATCTATCACCCCGTTCCGCAACGACCCAGTTATCATCACCAACAACCACCAATGCAGGGTGGGCTACTTTGTAGCCAACACCAACCGGAGGGCTATGGCAGCTTCAGCGATGTGTCATCGTCTGAACCTTACCCAAGGAATTCACCGGCAGAAGGAAGCAACCGAGAGCAAGGAGAGCCTCCCAGTTATGCAAGTGTTGTTAAAGGTGACAACAAAGTGCAGCATGATTAAAGATATGCGCCATTCCAGAATACACATTTTCGAGCGTCTGCACTTCACTTCACACCTTAGCATTTACTGTCAGAGTTATAACACTTATCAATGTAAACATGCTTTGACGATCGATTAAGGGATTTCATGGTGGCTTGATTTATGTTTGATTGGCTAGCGGAGGGATAGTTTCCTTATGTTCGAGCCGCACAACGCAATATTGGGTTTGAAGGCCGGCATCTGATTTCATTCGCTAGCTGTTAGTTCATCGTCTGCTTGGGATCCTTTATGTTGACCTAATGGGTAGGTTACGATGTGCGAACTCTAATTAACGACAGGACCAATTATCATACAGATTTCCCACATAATATCCCAATCCACACTTGAGATTGACCCTAAATGACGGCCAAATTAAGAATTATTACGCAGAATGATCCTTCATTATACAATCCACCACCGCTCTCACATATACCGTGCCCCCTTTCGACATTGTAGTGGCTCTTGTGGGCCAGTGGTCATGGTTTGCGCACTGCACCCATCCAGTACCAACGATAGACACCTCCGACAATACACCTCACCACCGCTTGGTTTTGCCAAACTTGCCCTCTATCGACCAGTAGCTTTCGACATTCACAGAAAACTTAGGCTTCGGTTTTCAACAAATTCTGTTTTTGTTTTTAGTAGTCCAGTCGCCTGAAGATGTCTTGGAAACATTATCCCGATTACGCCCCAGGGCCACTCAAATGCCCCAGTAACAACAATGAAGTTATCGAAATCCCCAATTTGCTGACAGAAGTGTCCAATTTTCAGTAACCCAAATTCCCGTTGAGCTCTCTGGCCACCCCAATGGGGGTATTATCGTCAAAAATGCCCCACGCTACGAACCGTACCCTCACAGGCTACCAACTGGATTTACTGCTCTCGTCAGAATCAGGCTACTTTACTGCCAAAGGCAGGACTAATCTTATCTCCAGAAGAATCAGAGAAAGAGTTGCCATGCCAGTCTTAACAAAAGATGGAGAATCCATCAGATGAGAAAATAAATTTGACCCTAAATTCTATTGACACGGAGGACACTGAGCTGGGCAATTAAATTGTGGACGAGTCGACGACACTAACTGGCCCTCTAAAAATATCTTTTAAAGGAAAGTAAAACAGAGTGAGACTACCACGTATTATATCCAGCTACTCCCAGAAAGGTTAGACAATAAAGTGCTTGGATCAACACCTTCCAATCGGTTGAGGATAGTGAACAATTGGCCTTCTGTTGCAGGGATTCAAAAATCATAAATAATAACATGAAAAGAATTGAGTGAATATTAAGGTAGCAGAGACCAATTGAATCCGACTTTGAGGGTGGTGTAGTAGAAAGATACAGAGTGCAACCAACAAAAAACACCAATAACTTGACCAATAACAAACACCCAATGAAATATACACAGCCATGTTGATCATACTCCCAGTGGTGGAATATTAAGTAGCAGAAAATTGCCGAGGGGAGAGGGTTAATCAAATGCTAAATGCAGAAAATATTTGCTAAAGTGTAAATTGACTTTAGACTGCACTAAGCCTATGAGTGCACATGTACACCTTATAGTAAGCTTTCCATGAACCTCTGAATGATGTATAGTTGATAGTTATCTATAGTCAGATTACAGTTATCTGTATATGGAACTATACAATAATGTACAGAGGGCAGTCGATAAACCATAGCCAGTTTTAACAACAGATTGGCTTTGCTAGTGTTGACACACTCATAACAGCATCATGTATAACGGCTTCAAAGTTGGCTTGACAATCTGATTGAAAGCCATGTTGAGTGTCCACTGCAGAGTCGTGATAAGAGCATGATTGAGAGTCTGTATCAGTGTCACCCTTGAGAGAGCTGGGATTCAGCATGAGACTGATTTGCACAGATGTCTATAAGTGGATTAAACACCAAGTTTGTGTAAGCTATGGCCAAATGAAGAATATATGTCTGTGGAAGTGTTGAAATTAACAGTGACATAGCCTGCCAACTTGACTAAGTGCTTTTGATACCATCACTATTACCATCTCCATTACCATCACTATTACCATCACCATCACTATTACTATTATCACCATTAGCCCCAGACTGAATCCCTATACATATAATTAAAATGTACTGCATGCTGGCTACAAATTCTGCTGAGAAACCTGAGTTGAGAATCTGCTCTGCCCAAGATCAAACAGTCTACCATTCCTAGAGTAGATCAGGCTACAATTGTCGACACCATGACTGTAAGACATCATGAGATTCTACAGCAGTGGTCATGTTGATAATAGGATTTTGACTGAGATATTAACTGATGTTATGATTTTGGCCACGATACACTGGCCACCACCTGTTATATACAATTCATCTCCCTTCACATATCTGCTACCTCACTCCTGCTACTAACTGGAGGCTGCAACCCAGCAAGCCTCTGGATTGAGCAAGCTGGAGCATACATTGCAGTATATAGTCATGAGAGATTAGAAGTGTCTTGCTTCTTGAGTGTATACTTGGAAGCTTTGTGCCAAGTAGGCTGAGAGTGTACCATTGAGTGGAATTGGCAGCATGCATGAGAGTAAACTTGGGAGTGTACTTGAGAGTGACATGCAGGTGCAGATGACTACATACTTGGAGATGCACAGGGGAGAATATTCAGCAGTGTAGATCGAAGCAAACAGTGAGGTCTACTCAGCAGCATACACAGTGTGTACTTGGGTGTGCAAAGTCATACTTGCAGGGGGCATGCAGTCCAGGGTAGTCAGGAGTGAACTTTAAAGCACACTTGGGAGCATTCAACAAAGTGCATTTGAAAGCTTGGTTTCCAGTTTGTTAAATACAGCATAATGTATAGCATGCAGAGCACATAATCCCACAGGTATTATAGTAATCTAGTCAACAATCTGTTATTTAGAACCTGATAGTTCCACACATCAAATATACTATAGATGACTGTTTGAACAACATTCTCTATGAGCTGTTTATCATACTTGTAAATTGACTCTGGTGGATATGAAACTTTGTCAAGATTGGAAGAAGTTGAGATATTGGCAAAAATGCAAAATAGCTGTAATCTGCACAACACACACTTGGCATGGATGTGTAGCTTATCACAAATTGTGCATATATATATGCACTACCTGCATAGTATAGAAATAGATTGTTGATTTGTAAGGTTATGGGAGGGTGCCTTGGAAAATATATTGAGTGCGCTAGCAGAGATGTATCTAAACATTGTTTATTGATGTGCCGACTAAACTGCTTGCAGTCTTTGCTATAAGTCCACTTGAGAACCTGCTGGTACTTGGGAATCTGCTTCAGAACCAGCATGAGAGCCTGCTGGATAGCCTTCCAGATAGCATAATTGATAGCCTGCTTGATGTTTGAGAGAGCTACACTTTAAAGACAAGTACTCCAGAGGTAGTAGAGTGCTCCACATGAAGCATTTGGCTGTTGGAATACTCTTAGTTTAGCTGATTCATGATGCTGAGACTGTGAATCTTTGATGCTAAAATTGACCTAATCAATATGCTTGTCTAAGTACTTGTGGTATGTTGTTCACGATCACCAATACCACTGCCATTGCCATTACCATTACCATTACCATTTTCACCAGCAGACCCAGGCAGGATGTGTACACATATGCCCACAAATGGTGGAGACCAGATGCCAGATTATATTGGAATATCTCCATTGGAGATTTGCTCCCACAAAGACAATAATGGTATACATTTCCTGCACAATTGAAGACTCCAACCGGCAACACCATGACCAGTAGGTATCATGAGATTTTGCTATTGTGGCAATACTAAATATCAGGATCGGATTATGATATCAACCGATATCATGAATATGGCCAATATATGCTGACTACTGCCTTCTGCACACTACCTGTCCATGCCCCTTGCATTATACCACATACCACATACCACATACCACATACCACATGCCATACATCCATTGCCATATACTGCCAGCCACACGTCTTCTTATGCTGGGCATCTCTAACTCAGCAGGATTATGGATAGAGAACAAGGGAATACGTGTGGGAGCAAATTGTTGAATGAGTTTGCAAGTATCTTGCCTCTTGAGAGGGTATACAGGAGTATAGCACCAAGTAGGCTGAGAGTGTACCACACCAGCAAAATATAAAACGGTCAGGAAGCTTCATGCGAACCTGCCAGATAGTTCTATTGATTTCACCAGTGTTTCTAAGTAATTAGAGACACTGCCGGCCCCTTCTGGAGGTCAGTTAAGTGCTTACAAATGCTGAAACAGGATTCTCAGATACACCTGAAAGAATGTGCAGTTATAGAGGTGCATTCAAGATGCAACACATATCGCTGACAAGAGAGTCATATATTGGAGCAGCTGAGACCTCTGTGCAGGTCTGGAGAAGAATTCGAGAGTAGTGGAGACTGTCTTCTGAGATCTGCAGGGAACCTCAAGAGCAGCTGATGAAATCACTACACAGGTCTGTGGGAGACTTAAAACATGGTGCAGTATTCTCACAGAAGTGGTTTTTACAGTACCATTGGCACAAGCAACAGTGTCTTTGCTATTTGTCTTGGTTACAATCCCATGACGATTCACTACATCAATATATTCCATGTGTTATCTTTCTCAGTGTAAGTATATATATATATAGTGTCAATCTGGCTGCTGGCAGTACCAGAGCACAATCATATCAGCACCAGGAGATGCCAATTGAGGAATTGTGGGGATTCACTCGGAGACTGTAATCTAGTGAGTTCGGAGATGCCCTTGGAGGCTAAGTTCATGTGAACTCTGAGATGCACTTGGAGGCTCTGATCGTGGGAGTTCAGAGATGCAGTTGGAGCTTGATACCGACCAAGTGTTCGCAATGGTTCTGCGTTACCAGGCTTCGGTCCAGGTTGGATCCGAACCGAATGTGCCGGTCCGTGACAGGCACTGCAAAGCAACTCAACCAGGGTGACTAGCGCCAATTTGTAACCTGGAGCAGACATGAACTTTTGGCCGGGCTGATACCTCACTACGGTTCCATTTTACGGTCCCTGCAACATTGGCTGCCATTAAGTATGTGAGTTCTGATTGTATCTTGACATGATCAATACATAGATTGTGCAGCTTTAGCAGCTCTTCCACCTCCTGCTTTCAGATATGCGATTGGACCAATATTGGATGAATTGCTGTGAAATATCGCCATTATATACGCAAATTCTGGGGTTTTCAATAGTGACTCAATGAATCTTGGTCCGATCACAATTCTGACAGTGGGAGGTGAAAGAGCGGCTGAAAACGCACAATCTACGTATTGATCATGTCACAATATAATCATAGCCCAGATACCTAATTGGTGCCAAAATTGTGAACTTGAAATGCCTCGTTTTTGGTGGTAAAACTGGCCCATTTCCAATGGTGTAGGTTTTTGTTGTGGTATGACCCGTTGCGGTGGTCTGGTTTTGGGTGGAACCAGAACTGGAACCACACTGGGCATTTGGAACTGCACAGGGAAAAATGACCTCATGTGACGCGTAACACATTGAGAAGCTGTTTTTGGGATGGTAATTCATAGCATATTTGAAGTGCGGCACTATGAATGTTCTATGTACCTACATGTTGACTAGATTACTATGATATGCATCTGATTTTGTGCGCTGGATACTAAACATCACTGCATACAACAAACTTGAAAGCAAGCTGTCAGATGAACTTCATTGCACTCTCCCAAGTACACTCCCGATTGCACTAGATTGCACACTCACAGCCTGCGGGACTGTACGTGCCCAATTGATCACGATGGCACACTCCCAGCCTGCTTGAGTAACGCTGTCAAGTAAGCTCTCAAGACGCTCCCAAGTACACTCCTGGGCATGCTCTCAAGGACTCTCCCATTTGCTCTCGATGGCACACTTCCCAGCCTGCTTGACATACGCTCTCCAGTACGCTCTCAAGACACTCCCAAGTACACTCCCAGGCATGCTCTCAAGAATGCTCCCAATTGCTCTCGATGGCACACTCCAATCTTGCTTGACTGTACACTCTCAAGACGCTCTCAAGCACACTCCCGAGAATGCTCTCAAAGACGCTCCCAACTGCACTCGATGGCACACTCCCAGCCTGCATGAATGTACGCTCCCAAGCAACCTCTCAAGACGCTCTCAAGCACACTCCCGAGAATGCTCTCAAGCACCCTCCCGATTGCACTCGATTGCACACACCCAGCATGCGTGACGGTACGCTCCCATGTAAGCTCTCAAGACGCTCTCAAGCACACTCCCGAGAATGCTCTCAAGCACACTCCTGATTGCACTCGATTGCACACTCCCAGCCTGCTTGACGGTACGCTCCCAAGTAGGCTCTCAAGAGCCAAGACACTGTCAAGCACACTCCCGAGAATGCTCTCCAGCACGCTCCCAATTGCATTAGATTGCACACTCCCAGCCTGCTTGACTGTACACTCCCAAATACGCTCTCAAGACACTCCCAAGTACACCTCCCAGTCGCTCTCAAGTACTCTCCCAATTGCACTCAATGGTACACTCCCAATCTCACTTGACTATATGCTCCCATGTATGCTCCTGCATGCTCGATCTAGAGACTTGCTGAGTTGCAGACGCCAGGCACCGGGAGGTGTGAGGCTGGGGGCGTATGGTAGGTAGTGTTTGGTGGCGTGTGGTGTGGGGCGTGTGGCAGGTGGCATGCGGCACAAGTTGGCCAATATCATGACGTTGGTTGATATTATAGTCTGAACTGAATCGTTAGTGCAGCCACCACGACAAGATTTCACGATGCCTCACGGTCATGGTGTTGGCAATTGCAGCCTCAGATACTGCAGACTAGGGAGGCAATTGAATCTCAGGGAGAGCAGATCTCGAACTCAGAATTTCCGACGGAATCTGCTGCCTGCTTCCCACTGATTGTGGGCGTCTGTGCGCACATTTGGTCCGGGGCTGATGGTGAAGGCGGCAATGGTGATGAAGGCAATGGTGATGATGGCAATGGTGATGGTGTTGGTGATGGTAATTATAGTACCAGACGCACTTAGACAAGTAGGTTGGCTACATCAACATTAGCATCACAGCTTCCACAGACTTAGAGCCTTCTACTAGCCAAAGCTTCCACAGACCTAGAGCCTTCTATTAGCCAAAGCTTCCACAAACTCAGAGATTTCCATGGGACAAAAGCTTCCCGTGGAAAACTCTACTTCTGCCGAATATGCTCCTACATGCTCAATCCAGAGACTTGTTGAGTTGCAGACGCCAGGTACTGGGAGGCATGAGGTAGGTGGCGTGTGGCATGTGGCAGGTAGTGGGTAGCAGGTGGCTAGCGGCCGATATCATGAGGTCGGTCTATATCATGGTCTGAATCTCGTTGTTTGTGCGCCCATTACGATGAAATCTCACGATGCCTCACCACCATGGTGTTGACAATTGCAGACTTAGATTCTGCAGGAATGGTAGACAATTGGATCTTGGGGAGAGCAGATCTCCAACTCAGATTTTCCAGCGGAATCTGCTGCTTGCTTCCCATGGATAGTGGGCATATGTGTGCGAATTTGGGCCGGGGCTGATGGTGATGATGGCGATGGTGCTGATGGCGATGGTGATGATGGAGATGGTAATGACGGTGATGGTGATGGTGTCAGTAATGGTGATCATAGTACCAGAAGCACTTAGACAAGTAGGTTGGCTACGTCAATGTTAGCATCAAAGCTTCTACAGACTTAGAGCCTTCTATTAGCCAAAGCTTCTACAGACCTAGAGCCTTCTACTAGCCAAAGCTTCCACAGACCTAGAGCCTTCTATTAGCCAAACCTTCCACAAACTCAGAGTTTGCCATCGGCCAAAGGCTTCCAGTGGAGGAAAACTCTACTCCTTCTGAAGCGTGGCTCTCTCATGCAGGCTCCCAAGCGGGCTCTCAAGCAGGCTCTGAAGTAGGCTCTAGAGCAGGCTGTAATGCAGACTCGCAGCGATAGTGTGTACAGTACTGGTGTATCAGCAGTCAGTAAAGAGAAGTATAGGTCCATCTCTGGCCGGCAGCCATATATAGTTCCCTAGGCCCACACGCACATCTGTATGAATCGACTATGGATGACTATAGGCTGTGCATTCGGCAGGGGTCCACAGGAAGCTTGCTATGAGCTGCGAGTGTGCAGGTGTGCGTGTAGCGTAGCGTATAGTCGATTTGAGCTTTGCCAATGTGTTGCTAATACTTTACCGAGCAAACTCAGAGATGCACTTGATGGCTGTGTCTGGGTACACTCAGTGATACACAGCGAGGCTGTCATTGAGTCAGTTTGGAGATGCAGTTGGAGGCCGTGATCATCTAAAGTTGCGGATGCATTTGGAGGGGTTGGTCATCAAGGCTGTGATCAAGTAAGTATGGAGATCTTCATGGAGGCTGAGATATAGTGCACACTGAGATGCACTTGGTGGGAGCCATTACACAACATTGTAGATGTAACCTTATGTGATTGATCAGGAGGTGGTAGATCTGGAGGCTGTCAATTGGCAGGAAGTTACTATGGGAGTGGAGACTCTTTTTATAGGTTGAATCATAATCATGGAAATGAAGCAAGTAGAGCACAATATGGCCCACCGAGAGACGAGGGATGAGAGATGACAGACTTGCTGAGAGCAGGAGACGGTCAATCTCAGGTTGATGCTTTATTCAGTATATATATCAGTTGGTCTATGCAGTAATCAGAGTCTGCGGAACTTGGTGGATGCTGAACTCCATGTATGCTGCACTCAGTGTATGCTGTACCAAGGTTATACTGTTCTGGGTGCAAACTGAACAGAGTGTATGCTGCACTCGATATATGGTGTAAAAATTCTTGTAATGCAGTTGCTGCATGCTGTACTTGGTGTATACTATACTTGGTGTATGCTGTACTTAGTGTATGCTGTACTTGGTGTATGCTGTACTTGGAGTATGCTGTACTTGGTGTATGATGTACACGAAGTAATCTCATGATTATGGCATGGTGAAATCGAGATGGATGACCTAATTCCTATCTTTCAGGTGCAGGTATAGTTGAAGGTGAAACACAGAGAAAAAAGAGGAGATGAGTGGAATCATGATGAGGAACTGGGACTTGAGAAAACTTGGTCTGCAGGTGAATTTGCGATTCCACTACGGCAGGTAACACTCCCAATCCAGTTGGTAAGAATACTGCTCTGAGGTATTCTGAACTGAATCTGGTAAGTAATACCCCTAAATTCTCAAATTCCCTGCTATCCTGCATATCATTTCTGTATTTATCTCTGATCTCGCTTTCTTGTCCACATCTGTTATATCATCACAGAACACAAATTTGAATCATATGTGCCTATATCTCCATGCCATGATCATGAGTTAACACTTAGTGTAGAATATACTGAGTACAGCATTGACTGAGTACAGCATCAACATAGTGCAGCATACAATCAGAGCAGCATCCACTGAGTACAGCATCCACCGAAGATTGGCTATCATCTCTCTTTTCTCACAATTGTGTAATGACCCCTGCATGTAGCTTGAGCTCAACTTGTGCCTCCATGCGGATCGACCGCTTCTGTGGGCAAATAGCCTCTCTGTATGTATACAAGTGAGTGTTACTGATGATCAGGCTCATGTCTTGCAAGAAATAACTACTTCACTAACCTCCCATGGAGCCGCACCTTAACCTGACCCCAGCCATCCGCCTACATCAGAATCTTCTCCAATCTTCTTCCCGCAACCTTTCCAAGAAACCAAATTCCCTGATCAAACACAATTATGCCTCTGGGAAGTCTCTGAACCATCCAAAATGCGACTTGCTTGTCACACTGTTGTTTGTGCTGCATTCCTCTTCACTTTCCTCTGCCCACCTATTTCCTTGCAATACTGCGTCACCATCTCTTTTTCTTTAGTCATATTCTCCTCTGGCTCCCATGGTTTATCCTTCTCATCCATATCGTCCCATTTCACTTCGTATTCCCAACGGGTTCCCTCAGAGCTTGGTTCGTGATTTCCCATTCATTTGATGACACTGCTTGCGGCAGTGTTACTTGTATGTATGGGTGCAGGCGACCCTAGCGTTGTATGTGCGGTCAACTTTGAGCCCACTGACATCAACTGTGTTATTGATTGTGCTGTCATCTGGGAGGTCTAGTTTGATGGGCTTTCCATGTATTTGGAGGATCTCATATGGGCCAATGTAACAATGTACCAGTTTGTGCCATGTACAGTAGACATAGGCATATGTGATTGGCAGACACTGTGTATCTAGAAATACCTCCGCACTGGGGGTGATGATGGGGTCGATTGGGTGTCATGACTTAGAAACCTCAGCCAAATGTTCATCCTTAGCATGGCATACGTCATCCCTGGCAACTCCCAAAATATGCTGCAATCATTTGAGAAACTCACAGCCATGTAAGGTTTTCGCAGATTTATTAGCTGCAGCTGCTGGAGGCCTGCAATTATGACCAATGGCAAACTCAGCTTATAACCAAGATTGAGTTCACAAGGCAGCTGCTTCATCGAACTGTACACTGAGGAATTGTAAACATACTCCACTAATGTGAGGTAGATGTCCCAATTAGCTCAATTATGAGTGGCAAAGCCATGCAAGTAGAGCATGACCATCTTGTTGGAGTCCTCAGAGAGACCATCCATTCCTGGATGGAATGCTATTGGCCTCAGCAGCTTCATCTGCCGAATGCTCGCCACTTCTCTCCCGTAGTCTGCTGTGAAGCATAGATGGTGGTTCAATACCCCCTCTGGACACACTCTGTGTAGGCGGATGATGTTATCGATGAATATGCCCACACTGGCCAGCGCATTGATTGATCTCCTGCAGGTTCGCCAATGTGCTCTCTTTGTCATGTGGTCGACAAACGTTACAATGCTGTCCTGGCGTTTGTCTGAGTTCCGAACGTCAGAAATCAAGTTGATGCTGAATCCCCGCCAATGGCCTTTGGTGCTAGGAAGTGGTTGTAGGAGGCCCATGGGTTTTCTCCTCTGGTGGTTGGCAGGATGGCACAAGTTGCCGCCTGGAACATATCATGGGGTATAGTGCCACATATTCTTCCAGAAATACCAGCCTTTCATGTGTAAGTACATTTGGCCCACACTGAAGTCTCTCCCTTCTGGGGTGTTGTGGGTTTCATGGAGGAGTTGACACTGCATCGCCTTTGGAATTCAGAACCATCCTCTCTTCTGTGCATTGTGTTCTTGCTCCTTCTCTGCCATTTCTTCTTCCTCCTTGCCTTTTGCCGTTATAGTTATCTCCACCCCTTCTTATTCGTCCATTGTCTGTGCCCTTGAATTATTTTTTCCTTGTTTCTTTTCCAAATCTCCATGTAACCACAGTAGACCATTGTCTTCCAAACAAAACCGTTGCGCTGGCACCAATGATTTGTGTTGTTCGGTAGATGCAGTGGAAGGTAGGGGGTGGGGACTTGGGCTGGCCAAGAAATCTGCAATAGTTCCAAACCATTCCTCATGCACTATGCCCGGCTTGATGTCATCAATCCATTCTCCAGCTGCTGGAACTTCCAGTGGTATTCAATTGCGTCGCTCTCGAGTGAAAGCTGGGTGGCGAGACAACATGTCCCTGACCTGATTCTCGACACCTAGGATGAGCTTGACCTCCCAATCAATATGTTGGAGGACCATCGGGATATCCATCCGATGCATGGTGAGGTGTGGTTGTGTAAGGATCCAATTCAAGGGCACATGGTCTGTGTGTACCACAAATGGTTGCTCGGCTTGGTGTAGGTTGATTTTCCAGTATAATGTTCTGTCTCGTATGCCCAATACTTCTCTGTTGTATGCAGGGTATAGTGTCTCTGCATTGCGTAATTCATGACTGAATCAATGCAGTATCTTCTGTGCCTTATCCTGACCTCGGGAGAGCACTGTGCCCAATGCATAATGGCAAACATCGAGGTTCAGGCAACATTTGGCTTCGGGGTCTGATTAAGCCAGGACCTGAGCATTGAAGAGTGTCCTATGGAGGGAGTTGAAAGTATGCTGGCATTCTCTGTCCCAGGTGAATGGAGTGTGCATTACTCTCCTAAGGTCTCAACATCGCCACCCACAGTCCCCTTTCTCATTCGGAGGGTTGCCAATGGCATAATGGGGCAACCCAATGTGAACATAGTGTTCAATACACTTTCTATGGTAACTAGTGATGCCCAGGAAGCCTCTGATGTCCTTACTGGTGTCAGGTTGAGGCCAATGGAAGACCACACTGGTCTTATATTCCTGAGCGTGGAAGTGGTCCTTGTCAAAGTCAAAGCCACAAAAGTAGACTTTCTGACATGCCAAGGCACATTTGGCACATTTGGCCTTGAGACCATGTTCTGTCATGAAGGCAAGCACATCTCAGACATGCACGATGTGTTCTGCCACTGTCCGGCTGTGACTTATCATATTGTCCTCGTTTGCGATGATGAATTTGTGCTTCATTGGCTCTATGATGCTGTTCATCATGCACATCAACTGGCTGGGTGTGTTTGCCAGGCCAAAAGGCAGGACTTGCCACTCGTATAAGCACAACTTAGTCATGAGGGCCATCTGTTGGCTGACAGCTGTTGCGATGCGAATTTGATGGGAACCAGCTGCCAAGTCAAATTTTGTGAACCAGTAGGAGCTGTGCATGGAGTTGAGTAAGTCATCGATGTCTGGGAGAGGATAATGATCCTTGATGGTTTTGGAGTTTACTGTGTGATAATCTATGTACATACACAGTATAGTGTCAGGCTTTGGCACGAATTATCCTGGTGAGCTGAAATTGCTTCCAAAGGGCTGAATCGAACTGCAGCAAATAGGTTTGTTTATCTGCCTCCAAAGCTCATCTTCTTCTCATGGAGAGATGCTGCATTGTGAGCCGGACAGTATTTTGCCAATGGGGTCCATTCCAATTTCGAAATTGGCCTGCTGCACAATTTTTTCGTTGATGTCCAAGTGGTGTATGCTGGGCACAATGTGTACTCGGCCTTTTTCTCTTTCCTCCCAGAGGTGATTGGCAATCGACATTAAATTGCTGTCATGGTTAGTTTGATATCAGCGGTTTGTATCATGCATCCATCTTTTGCCTAGCATGATATTAAAACCTTTGATGTCATAGACTGTATATTCTGCCTTATGGACACAAGACACACCAAGTTGTAGTTTCAATTTGACTCACTGGGACTTCTCTATACCCTCCTCTGCATTGTTAATGGCCATCTCCACAATCATGCATCCCGCATCCTGTGCAGTCAGGCAGGCCGCTGGGCATATTAGTTTATGAAGGAACTGCTGACCCATATAGTTCTCTGAAGCACCATCGTCATTGACTACTCTTGCAATTTTGCTGCTCCACCATCGTTCTTTAGTTTGGAATCGTATGTCTCCTTTGAATCTTAGCAGGTTGACTGCTGAGTTATCTAGTTTACAAACTTTGAAGTGGTGGTAAAGGCTGAAAAACTCGAATTGACTTTCTGGCACTAATTTGCCACCCATGTTTGATGATACCAGACATGATGGTGATTTTCCAGAAGGTACAGCCACAGCTACTGATTATGTTTCAGTTTTCCCGCGTCAGAGTCCGATTCTAACATCCTCGCCAACTCGCGCTCCGCATCAATGTCTGTCTCGTGTTTAGCCTCGTTCTACCTCACAATCAGTCCACCTGATTTTTGACCAGTTGGTGCACTTTACTCTTTCTTGTCCTTGCATGGGTCTCCAGATGTGGCTTTTGGCGCATCTTTGAAGTCCAAAGCTCGTTTGAGTAACTGCTTCCTCAAGTCATGGTTTGCACAATTGTGAGAGATATGACAAGCCTGACTGCAGCTATAGCAGGTTAAACTGTCATCTTTAGCTGTGGCAGCAGTGCCAGCTGTACCACCTTTTGTGGAGTCATTTTTCCTAGCTGAAACTTGATAGTTGGGTTAATGTATGCGCTGGAGCCACTTCCAGGTTGAGACTTGTTGAAAGATGTGTCCAATGCTGCGAGGTGCTCCATGTGCTGCTCAAGGGTTCAAGTCCTATCGCGCATGCAACATAATGGATGAAGTCTTTATAAATGCCCTTGCTGCCCTTTTCTGTCATACACTGATAAGTGTCGGCTAATATTGTGGCTGGCATTGGCTGAGGTGGGTCCAACTTTGAATGGAGGTGACAAAAATGCTTCTTGAACCCTATTGTGAGTTTTCCCTTCAATAGGCTCAGATGTTCACACACGCACGTAGTGTTAACAATGGTTCCGGGTTACCTGGACACGGTCCGGATTGGAACTGGAACTGAGACCCCGCTCAGTGTTGGGAACCGCTAAGGCACGGAAATGGGTGACTAGCTGCAGGTTGTAACCCGGACCGGACCTAGATGCAAAACGTTTTGGCTGGGTTCAAACCGGATCATCGTTACATTTTGGGGTTCCCACAATTTTGGCTGCAAGTAGTTTTTCAAGTGTGTATGATATTACGACATGATATATACCTGAATGCTGCAGTTTTAGGAGCTCTCTCACGCCCTGGTCTCCAATCCGATCAATATTTGTGCAGTCGCTATGAAATAACACTCAGAATCACACCGAAATCGCATGATTTCTACAGTGACTCAATGAATACGGCCCAGATCCTGAATCGGAGACAAGCAGGTGAAGGAGCTCCTCAAACCCCATAATTCACTTACAGATCATATTGTGAGATAATCAGAACCCGAAACTCAATTGGAGAGAAAAAGCATGGCTCGCAAGGGCGAGGTTGTCTGTGGCAACCAGCCCAAAAGCAACAGTCCAGGTTTTAGATCTGGTATCACCTATTGCAACAGTTCGGTTTCGGTTCGAACTCTAACTGAACCGTTCCAGCAGGTTGAGCCCATTGCTAACACTACTTGTGCTTGACCAGGCTGATGGCATCAGACGTAACATTGCTCATCAGCAAAATGTAAAACGGTTGTGATGTTCTAACTGAACAACTCAGCAACTCTGAACAGCCACACTGATGGTTCCAGATCGGTCCAGCTGCTCCAAGAGAGGCTGAATGCAAAGCGATGAACTCGCAGGTGCTCCGAGACTACATCCCCGGTGCTCCTCAATGCTCCGGAAGTTGTAGAACAGAATACAAGAATATCTTGAACTGTGTATAGTTGTCTCCATAATGCTACCAAATCAAACTATTAGAATATGCAAATTTCAGAGCTATTGGGAGTATTGGCCGCGTTTCCAAAATGATTCTGGTGCACATTGAACCTGGAGCCATGCACTCCGGGAGTGATTATTATAATGTCTATGTCAAATAGTACAATGCGATTAACTATCTTCCTCCTGCACACCTCGATTCAGACTTTGCAACATAATATACAGGCTAGTAGGTATCTACATCGACATGATTATTTACAAGCCATATGCTATAGATTCTTTCTGATGCTGCATTCTCACGCACCAAATGTGCTGGTCCAAAAATTGCTCCTACAGGTACAATATGCATCTTATCAGTCTGTTTGACAACCCGGATGAACCTGTCAACAAAATCAGCCTAACCATGCGGATCTTTGTACTTTGTTGATATAGCCACCGAATATTCTTGATCTTGAGGACGTAATATCCATTGTTGACTCTGCTTGCACCTCTTGGAAACGGTCGATATCATTTTTCCTGTGTGCAGGCACTCCTGAAATTGCAGCAAGTGATTCCGTGGAGTCAAGCTCAAGAATAATATAGGAAAAGAAGGAACATGGCCTTGGAAGGCGTTATTCAGGTCACTGTCCATAAATTGGACACAGGTGTTACGAGATTCAGGCATGATCTGTTGGTTGGCATTGGGATATTCTATCTTGCAATCAAGTTGCAGACGCTCAACAGATGTAGGGCAGTGAAATGGTTGATGGTAGTACAACAGCCCATTCTGAAGTTTGATATATATAGTGTCTATCAGTGCATTCTGATCATATCCGAGCACCAGTCCCCAAACATCGTGTTTCCAGTCCTCTTCAAATTGTGCATGGAATTGCTGACCAAAGTTGGGAATTCCGAAATCTTTTCATGCATCTCTGAGTGAGGTAAATTCGATACTTCGGCACACCCTGCGGACAAGTGATTCGCTCAAATCATGTACCTGTTGTGATACAGGGCGAAAATATGGCTCTTCCTGACAATACAGAAGGCAGCAAACATGGGCTCTGTGAGTATTTCGCTGTGTATCGGTAGCTGATAGTAGGTTGAAAACATTTGCAGAGTCACTATCGTACCAGCCTTCAAGGGCAAGATGAGATAGTGTCTCCTCCATACAGTCAAGACCGGTACACTGGTCATTGTGCTCGAGCATTTGTCGAATGTAATTGACTTTATTTGTAGATGAATAAGCCTGTTTCACATTGCCGATATGTAGGTGTTTAGAAATATTGGTGGTGAAATTGTCGCCAGAACCCATTCGCCCAATTGACTCTGATATGTGGCTCAGAAGATGCATCTTTGGATATCCGAACAGTATTACATGCTGTTTGATGGTCTTCCTGATCTCCTGAATGCTTGTTGCTTTCCACCAAACTTCAAACTCGATCAAGCGGATGGACAATTCCTTCTTCAACTGGATCTGCCGTGTGGAAGTGATACCATGAAGCTCTCTCTCAAGCTGATTCACAATGGGGTTCGTATCAGCGATACTCCACGTGGTGGCATACGTCTCAGCATGGGATGGATGGACCTGAAATTCCACACACTTGTCGCCAGCCATGTTTGCCACTCCATAAACCTCTTCTTCTGCAGCAGTTCTCATTTGTGCAAGTTTGTTGGCGAATGTGCTTCTGGGACCAGTTGCCTTCGTCCTGACCACCTGCAATAATTGTCGCTCATGATGTTGGAATAATTTATCAAAATGCTTGCATTTAACAGGTGTCACTTGTTGAATTTCGCGCTCCAATCGGTAATTTGCAATCTGCAGACCAGCATCTGACCATATGGCTGTCGATTGTCGTGCTCTATTCAGGCACACCTGACATTGCCATTCTTTTGATGTTGTATCCTTTTCAGCCCTGTACACCTGAACCTCCATTGCAGCACGAATTTTATGTATCTTTTGTTGTCGTAACTTATGAAATTCTCTTCCAACTGCTAATCCACCATCGCCTTTGCAGACTTCGACATTTCCTGGTCTCGAAAAGCACCCTTCTTCTTGTAAAATTGCCTCATTGCATCATGTAGTGCTGTGAGGGATTGATCAGAGTGATTTTATTGGCTAACAAGTAGAGAGAATTCGCATAATGCCTGCACTGCTCCCATTAGCATTTCATCAGAGGATGATTCCACCACAGTTTTCCTGTCATCCTTGGAGCAGTGAAGAATCGAAGTGCAATTCGCTACTGGTGTTCAGATCATGCCCCGGATCTCTTTTCACTGCCAGGAGCCGCATTTCTTGGTAAGGAATGGTATAGAGAAGTGCTGGAGACGGGGATATTGTTGAACCAATGTGAATCGATTGTCAAATTGATCCTTGACATTTCTAGCTTTTAGGCATTTGAGCAGCCAGTGCAATAAGTCTTTAACTAAACCCAAGAGCAGCTGATGCAATTTGTCAGGCTGCCAAAGGTGACAGACATTGCAAAGAGTGTATTGCCAGAACTAGTTTCGCATTGGATGAACACCAAGAGTTTGCAGAACATGGATATTAGGTTTGTGTAGAAGCTCGAAGTGAACATCCTGATCTCTTGAGTCATCGAGTTGTCAAAAAGTGGAATGACGCATCGGCGCACCTTTAGGAATCTCACAAATCGGGCAACAGCCATATGTGACTTCTGCAACCATGACTTGTTCTTGGTAATCCCCGACCCAGGCCGCCAAATGAGGATAACATTGTCTGTGGAATCCACCAGCACAGTTACATTTCACACCGGGACGAGTTACATCAAGATTCTGGAGTGGGGACGGCACAGTTTCAACCGCGGAATGCCATGCGTCGTCAGTATTTTTGGCACCTTTGGTGGGACAGGGGATCAGCAAAACGAGAATCCAGGAGCACTTCTTAGGAGGCCTGTGGATATCTTTTCGAATATTACAAATCTTGAGATACCGCAGCCAGGCATGCTGTTCACCCGGAAAATAGTTCAAGTGAGTCTTGTCGGATGCACAATTTAGTGGCACAATTGTCACTCCGGCAGAATGCTGATCTTGCATATAGCACCATGAATCCCCCGTATTCATCTGACTGTATATTCGGCGACTTGCCGAGTGCGCGAGGCGCACCGGTTCAAAATCGAGGTGCACCCGATATGGGAGATGCGCCCAAAGAAACTGTATACATTTGGAAATATCCCTGTAATATAATGTTCCGATAATATGTGAATGGTATTCAATCCAACTATCATCGCCGAGCCTGAAATCGAGTTGAGAGAGGAGCTTTTGCATGGCATCTGCTGATTGGAATGATTTAATTTTGAAGTTGTCCAGTCCATGTCTCAGATGTTGATCTATCCATCATTTCATTTGATGGCTAAATGATTGAGCCTGTTGAAAATCGTGTGCGGACTGAAATGGATGCCATGGATTCCATTGATCTGAGTACTTGTGATGCTTGTTGTACAATCCAGTTGCTTTGCCAAATGATTTCCTCTCCGCATTTTCCACTCCAACTACCTGCCTATGAGCCTTCATCTTTGTTGAATCAGGAGTACATGTCGGATCAGGCTTCTGGGTGTATCGTTTCCTTGTCGGGAGTATCTTCAGGTGGTGGCACACCATATACATTGTCTATGGGTTGATCAATACTTGACCCGATCATCGATGGTCATTCCAGTGCACCAACTGAAGTCAAAACATGATTGCTGGGGTCGATCGCAGCTGGCAGGTTGTAAAATCCCGTCAGGTAATAGCCCTTCATTCATCGATATTGTAAGGGCACGTACGCCAGCGTTCGACCTCGTAGGCATACGGATGGTAATTATATGAATACGGTTGCAAACGTGGAAGCGAGTGATAGTAGGTGTAGATGTATAGTAAGATTATCGCTAGAGATCTAAGGCTCGTGGCGAGCCGACTATAAAGAATGGCCGTTACCCGGCCCCGGGTCACGTGCCGCCGTTACATTATCCCCCTCTTTAGGCGCAGACCTCCAGGGCTGCATAAACCATACAAGAGAGAAGGAAAGGAAAGAAAGAAAAGCATTAAACAATCATGCTGCGTACGTACTCATACAAACTCAAATGTCCCGCTACCGATTGGCACCGTACGGTAGCCTTTCGGTGGATACCGCGCACGGGGAAACTCCACGTCCACTTGGCTGCGATCCGGAGGTGGTAAAAACCCGTGCCGACGCCATTTGTACCGGGCCGAGATCCAATGAAGTAATGAAGTATGGAGAAGAGAAGAGAAGAGAAGAAACAGAAGAAAGGAACGCTCAATTGATCACTTTTCCTCCCGTCCCGAGTTCCGAAACTCTATTGACCCATTTCCTCCGCTTCCGAGTCTCGGATCTCAATTCCTCCTTATCTCCACTCCCAAACTCATCCGGTATCCAATGTGCCATCCAGTACCGCACTTGTGGTTCATATCTCGGCGTGGTTCTTGGTCGGAATCATCAGGGTGGTAGAGCTTCCGCTCATGACTTGGCATCGATGGGAGCTTCCGCTGCCGGCATCGTTCGTTGCCATCGGTAATCTTCAATTGTATACGTCAATTGCATCGTGTGTAGTCGCGTCTCATTCATCGACATGCTCTCCCGAGCCTTCGTGCAGTGCTTCGTGGAATATTTCTGTCAGTTGCCATCGGTAAGTGGCATTGACTCGGAGATGCTGCTTGACTTGGTAATTGTCGTTCGAAGTCCGCTTCGGTGTCCATCCGGTCGACTTCATGGTTGCTCTTGATAGGCGGCTTCGTTAGAATCTTGGTCGAATTCTCGGTAGACATCTCGGTGTGTCTCGGTAGACTGCCACTCGGTGGGCGTCGACTTGTCGGTAGGATTTGATCGTGTAGACACGGCTATCTCCCTCTTTGAAAATTCGTTGCTCCGTCGACGACATCTGCATCATATTGGTTGTCGATTGCCATCGTGGCTCGGTAGAATGTAATCGTAATTCGGGATTGTAATCGTCATCTCTGTGATTCGACACGGAATTTGGTTCGGCTTTCGCTTCATAAAGTTGAGTCTCGGTCATAGACCATCGTCGGAATTTGGCTGGCGTAATATCGGTGAAATAGTCGATCATCACATGGCTCTCGTCTTGACTTTGGACATTGATGTGAGCTTCCGCTCCTGGCATCGTCATAGCCGTCGGTTCTCATTTGTGGCTCGCTGGTGACCATTCGAAGGTGGTAGAGTGCGCCAATTGCATTGGGCGTGGGCGGTATATCATTGATCCATATCTAACATGTAAGCTTCGCAGTAGGTGGTCATACTCACCGTGATAGGAGCGCGCTTCTGCTCTCGGAAAGCCGCTTTGTACATTGCATATGCAGATCTCGGCATCTCTTGATTCGGCATTCGGTAGGGTCTCGGTGGACAGTTTCTCAGTGGAAGTCATTCGGATGATAGCTTCGGTGCGTTCTTGGTTGTCTTCTCTGTGGCAATCTCAGTAGGCAGCTTCGGCAAATATTCGTTGGCTCTCGGTAGTCATTTGATAGGCCTCGGTGATGGTCGTTTGGTATTCAGTTCGGTATGCTGTTCGGTGATAGTTTCTTGATCCTTCGGTACGCCATTCGGTAAGCATCTTGGTCAGTGGCTTCGTACGGTAGGGCTCCCGGTAATCCTCTCGATCTCCATGTGAAGTCCTTCGGCAGTGATATCCGTCGCTGTGAGGTCTCGGTGATCATCTCTTGGTTGTTTTCTCGGCTGTCTCTCATGATGCCATTCGGTAGGCTATTCGGTACGCTCGGTGGTCATATTCAATCTCGTTCGGTGGTGCTATTCGGTATCTCGTTCGGGACTGTTTCGGTAGCCGTATTTGCACTCGTTCGGCATGGATCAGGCTCGTTTGACTTATCATCTCTTCCCGGTGCATTTGCAGGTATACTAGACGTCTGTCGTATGCTAGGTGCACTTATTGTCTCTAATCGTGAGGTGCACTTGCTGGCTCTCCTCCGGTTTGTTGGTTCATCTGTAGGTGTGCTTGCCATCACTTGACTCGGTGCACTTGTCGTCGTTCTCTGAGTCCACTAGTTGATTCGTCTCCAGGTGCACTTGCCGCTACTAGCCTTCCCAATTGGTGAATGCATCTCACGGTGCTTCGTTCCTGCACGTCTAGTACGGTAATTGTTGGGGTAGGCGTTGCGATTCCGGTACGGTCATTCCCCTCTTTTGAAAGTTGTTGCTCCGCCAGCGACTAATCTCATACGGCTTCGTAGGGTGTGTTTCGGTGCTGATTCCGAAGTCGATTTGTAGTCGTCAATTGCCATCGTAGGTGTGTAGCTTTCGTAACAAATTCGGCATTGTATTCGGTGTTGTATGTGGCATTGTAATCGGCATTGTAATCGGCTATACGGCACTTGATTCGGTCTCTTGAATAGTAGTCGGGATTGTACTCGGTACGGCAAGGCCACCGGTACGTATATATGCATCTCTGCACACAATTGCTAGTCTCGTAGATTGTCATTGTCATCGAAAGTAAGTATATTCGATAGGGAAGAATTCCACATAACTTCGTGTACATCACCATACCCAAAAGATTGATTGTCATCCGTCTCTGAGCATTGATGCATCTCCGGGATGTGCATATCGGCGCTCGTAAGTCCAATTCTCATAGTCTCGACGATAGCTCTTTTCCTCAAGAAGTAGCTTTCCAACGTCATTCTTTCGTATCTTTCGGGGATTATCCCATTCAGTGTTGGTTCCAGTAATTGAAACGTTCACTCTGTGACTTCATCGTCACCCGGCCTGTATGGCGTACTCGTGCCGGGGCTCCCAATTGTACTTCATAAGTCTTCGGCGCTCCTACGTGCCCTCTCAATTGTCATTCGTCTGTCGGCATTATCTCTGAATTGCAGACTTGCATGGATTCGTACGAACTGCTCCATCTATGTTAGCCAAAGAATCGAAGACAGGATGGAAGCGGTGGAAGGGAAATCCAGGAGGCCTTGTCATTAACGGTTCGCTCACAAAGAGCCAAGCCCCGCCGTCCAGTCACTCCCTTCGTGTCTCGGCGAGCCTTTAGCAGTCATTCAGGATTCCCATGTGGACCCCCTTCTGCCGCAACTACCGCCGCTGCTCCTTGCTCGCCCATTCAGCCTGCCAGGGTTACCACTTCTGCTGGCTCACGATGCCGCATCCATAGGTCCCTATACCACAGCTCCCAGCAAACTGGTGCACACCCCAGACCGTTGGGTGAATGCCATGATAACCGCCTTCGAGCTAGCAGTCATCATGCGGTCCCCGAGTTGGTATCTCCGGGAGAAGTATGTCCTACAACGGTCCAGAAGCTTCATTGATACTTGTGGAGAAGGACTGTCCTCACCGCGATTGTCTCGGTAGCATATCTCGCGCTACAGACATGTTTCCGCTGCCCGATAGCATCCACATATCAACTTGCTCTTGGGCAGTCCATAATGGAGGCTGCGAGAGAAGTATGTTGTTTGGTTGATGGTAAGACCGGCACAGTGACCGATCGACCATTACCGGGTTTGGGCCCTAAACAGCGGCAGTTCTGTACCACATCGTACATCGAAATGGGCACATCCAGCAGATCAATTTGTAATTCTGAGTCCATTCCATATCCATAAGGACTGGTAAGTATGCCGCTTAATAATAGTAATTTCGCTGGTATAGATGGATATTGACTGAGTGCCGTGGAATGTGTCCCGGCCTTGAAGATGAAAACTCGTATTATCCATATCTCCTCGATTGATTGGATCCTCCAATTAGTTTCCTGAAAGTGGTGCCTTTGGAGGTGTTAGTCTCGAATCATAATGTCATCTGTCCCGTAGCCATGGGTGCTGCCGGAAGTCCAGAGCCTATTCGGTCTGTAGGTAATAATGGTCACATGTGGCCTCCGTTGCCGTTAATGTCATTGCAGTCGAAAATCATTGACAGTAGGTGGACTTCGATTGTCCATAATAATTGTGTTCTGAGCGGTCATCGTAGTCATCGTAATCGGTCTGCGGAATTGTGTAGGTCTCGACAGTAAATGAACTTCGCTTGTGTAGACGTTCGTGGCAGTAAGAGTGCTTCTTTCGTAGGCTGATCCTCTTTCGTAGGCTGACCCTCCTTCGTGGGTCTCATTTATAGTATTGTCTCTCTCCGTAGGCGTGCTGAGCTCAAGTAGCGTATCCGTAGGTATAATTGTCCGTAGAATGCACTGAGATAGGTACACTTCGCTCAAATGGAAAGAATGTAGTCGTAACTGTGCTGACTCAAAAATAGTCTCTCGACTTCGCCTTTGGTTGTCGGTATTGTAGATTCAGGGGTAAGATGACTCCATCCATAGTAGGTTGCTTCGACTGGTGATCGCGCTCAATTAACTCGTAGGAATGGTATTCGAACCCGAGTAGGTCAATGGTGTGCGATTTCTGTTGTTGGCAAGATCGAATAGTCGCGTCTGGTAAATCGTGATAATTGTCGTTATTGTCGGTGATGCGCCTCGTGCGCCAATTGGTCTCTCAACTCGACTCCGATGCCGTCAGGTGGCTCAATTGGATGACGGAACGATCAAGGCTCTGTGCTTGACAGTAATGATGCTTCCATATCTCGTTTGGAGGGCAGTATTCTCAATTGTTGACTTGATGGTGTCGCGCCTCCGAAAAGGGGTAAACTCGCGAAATCCCATGAGCGAAACGTATCCGTTTACTGAAAAAGCGATAATAGTGTAAGGGCACGTACGCCAGCGTTCGGCCTCATAGGAATACGTGTGGTAATTATTGGAATACGGTTGCAAACGTGGATGCGAGTGATAGTAGGTGTAGATGTATAGGAAGATTATCGCTAGAGATCTAAGGCTCGTGGCGAGCCGACTGTATAGAATGGCCGTTACCCGGCCCGGGTCACGTGCCGCCATTACATATAGTCAGAATTACACACGTCTGATGAATGGTTGCATCCATTAGTAACGGTTGTTTTGATAGTGCCACAAATTAGGCCGCAACATGGAGGTGCTTGGCAGGGGTATACAGTTTTGCATTGAACGGAATGAATGCAGATACGGACGCAGACAGGTTATCATTTTGATACTGCAGAATCCCGCATTTCACGCTCAATTAAACCCACGGAACCATTGAACTCTGGCACAGGATCTGTGGCGGTATAACACTTAGCTCTACCTTCTGTGGAAGGTTGAATAACCTCCGACTCCAAAACAACAAAACCGTGTAGGAAAGCTGAAGCGAATTGCATTGCTGAAGACATTGCAATAAGGGATAGGTGTACTTATAATGATATCTGTCTGTAGGAAGAACGTAGCGAGAGGAGCTGCACGACCAAATGTATCAAGCAGAGTTGAGCTCACGAGCGATCACACCAAGCTTTCATAGAGGTGCCAATTGCAGTGCTTAGAAATCAAGTCAGTAAAACGTAACAAAGAAGTAATTGGAGATGCTTGGTAATCAGAACTCGCAGTGACTAAGCAAGATAGAAATCAGTAGAACGTAGAATTCACTGGAGGAAGATCAATCGAACCGATAAGAAAGTGCTAGAAGTCACGATAGTGTTGCGGCTGAAAATATATCAGGGTAACGACACAAATCCTACACAGGGTTAGAATAGCACCACACGACAAATTGCAAAGCCACCCGGCAAATTCTTCCGACCAATGAGAATGCTTCGAGCCGACAAAGCATGTGTATATATATTAGATATAAAAGAGAGAGAAGGAAAACTCCATGCCGACTGCCAAAGCCGGAGCCCAAAGCTGAGTACCAGTGCCAATCCTTCCTCACCATGGGGGCAGGCGAGGCTGGAGGGGGTAGGCCAGGTTTGTGGGGGCGGCCAACCACCGACCTCATGCCCCAGTCCACCAGCATCGAAGACTAAGGAAGCCACCGGACCAAATCCCTAGTCAACACATGGTGACTTGTGAATGGCAAGATGAGTCTACATGTATGAGTATATGTGTATGAGACTATTTGTTGACTCAGTGTATCAGTACCTCCTAGCGTATTCGGGCCGATTCAGCCCGAGTGGACTGGTCCCAAGCGGTCCAGGCCAGTTCAGTCCAGGTCCAGAAAAATTGGGGATTGGTCTGATCCCGGTCCAAAATTTTCTTGGACTGGACTAGACTGGACGGTTCCAGTCCGGACTGGTCCATTGCTGGACTGGTGGAATCATTGGGTACCGGGGATGCCTGAGAACCAGGAAGATTCCGAACCGGGGATCATGCCGATAACTGACAATGCCCCATCCAGAACTTCCACCAGCCGTACTGTCAAAATGGAGGACCAAGATTTCGGGATTCATAGCGCGGAAGCATTAGGTCAGGTAGACGCTGACTTCAACAACATTGCCCTGAAGGATCTAGAGGGAGCCGACGACCGGTATGGGCAAGCACAGAATGATGACCAGGCAGATAATGCCCATGTGGACTGGTGAGTCACTGTCCTTGTCAGAGCTGTTTGTAACGGCGATAAGTGACCCGAGGCAGGGTAAACGCCAGTGTATATAGGTTGCCGTTACAGCACTTAGATCAGTATCGAATATCTTACCACCCAATTCTCCGTATATACTCACTCGCTCATGTGTGCAACCGCACCACTGAATCATACGTCTGCAGTCGAGGGTAGGAGTCCGTGCCTTTATACTATGTTCGATTTTTCAGTTGTTGTTGTTGTTTATTCATACTGTATTTACTCTAGCCAGAGTATGACAGGCCCTTATCCCCCCCGCCTCCGGGAGAGCCGGTTAGATGGCAGAGCTCCCACCAGCTACCCTTCGTCCCCGCTGAAAAAAGAAATGAAATGTAAAAATGCAATGTGATGTAATGTAACGTAAAAGACTGGCCGCTCCGTCCTCCATGCTTCACCCCGGCAGAAACTTCCCGACATCCGTGGCCGCCAGGACGTCCATCACCGCCTTATCATATATCTCCATGGGCAACAGCTGCGATACCTGTGCCCGCCGGCACGGGCGCGCTTTCCACCCCGTTGTCTTTCCCACCTCCTTCCAGAGTTCCCGCTGCTGGTATTTCCACCGGCTGCAGTGACGGAAGAGATGCTCCCGTGTTTGGGCCACCGATCCCCCGCACCACCAGCACTTGTCGTCCTCACGGTGTCCGAACCGTTTTAGGTAAGCTCCGGTGGGGGCATGCCCGCACTTTAATTGGTTGAATCTTGTTGCCAATGACTTTGCGCTTGCCATTGGGATAGGTCTGTTACTGCCTGCTTTGCCCTTCAGTCTGTAGCCGAAGTGTTTACTGCATTTGTCGGCCTCCCACTGGGCCTTGGCTGCTGATCTTCTTTCGGAGATCCGTCTGGCTCTATTCGAAGTCGAAGTGTATAGTCGCTCTATTATCGTGCTTCCGTTGGCCTCTCGGGCTATGTTCGCCTGGCGGTCTGCTTCTTTGTTTCCGGGGATGCCGGAGTGCCCAGGGACCCAATGGATCTCCGTTGCGATGCCATGGGCGAGGTGTTGAGATCAATCGAGTACGAATAGAGATATTGAATTGACTATCGTACAAAAGTGATTGTCTAAAGAGTAAAGAGAGAGAGAAAGACAGGCAAATATATGGGAAAGGAGAGAGCATACTCGGCGAA